>Ga0308016_10000986_pt1 | contig 14314 bp, 10 predicted proteins | sample Neamet233_FD_203129 | JGI IMG/M metagenome (GOLD analysis project Ga0308016, IMG submission 203129) | Marine microbial communities from water near the shore, Antarctic Ocean - #233 | ecosystem: Environmental > Aquatic > Marine > Unclassified | place: Southern Ocean | collected 2014-07-28
TTTGATTTACCGGAAACCTAAGAATAAGATTTTTTGCTAACTCACAAAATTCTGAAAATTTCAGCGGCTATAAAAACAATAGTGCAGCAGTAAAACAGACGACACCCGCAAGTACACTTATTCCGGAATTATTCCACAACCAGTGACTGACTCCTACTCCTGAAAAGCCCATTGCAACATTAATCAGCTGCGAAGTATCTTGTGTTTTTAGTGGAGATGCAACAGAAACTACAAGCAATGCGGCAATCATCGAGGGACCCATCAGCTTAAAAAACAGATTGATTTGATGCCGGTTTTGCTTTCCTGTTTCCTTTTTTGAACTGAATACAAACGGAACTGCGCGAATGAGATAAGTTCCAACTGCAATCAGTATAACCGCTAAAATAAAATCTGTCTTCATTGGAAATTCCTGACGATGATTCCAATACTGGGCCCAATTAAAGCTGCGGCAATTATTCCTATTTCTGAGTGACCGCTCCAATGGAAAGCTGCCGCCAGAAGCAAGGAAATCATTACTGCCGGACGCGTAGTGCTATTGAGCATGGGAAGCAGTAAACTTAAAAAAAGGGCGGGCAGTGCAAATGAAAGAGCTGGTCTTAAAAAAGAAAAATGACTGAGCAACAAATCTCCGCTGATGCTTCCGGCTAAAGTACCGCAAATCCAGCATGAATATGCTCCAAACTCCAAACCCATAAGCCACCAGAACCGTGATTCATGGGGCATGATTCCGATTCTCGAAAATGCAACTGCGAATACCTCATCCGTCAGTCCAAAGGCCGCTACAAGGCGTTCTCTCAAAGAAAACTCTTCAGTATACCGGGATAAGCCAGGACCATAGAGTAAATGCCTGAGATTCAGACCAAGAGTAATTAATGCCGCAGAAAGAATTGGGACACCATCTTTGAGCAAACCAACCAGAGCAAACTGGCTGGCTCCCGCATAAATGAAGAGTGAAGTAAAAACAGCCGCAAGAGTCCCAACCTGAGCACCTTCTGCAGCCACACCAAAGGCAAACCCCACAGGAAGATAGCCTGCCACAATTGGGAAGCTTGATTTCAATCCTCCTTTAAAGGCTGTGCTGCGGATCATAGTTTCAATTCTTTCCCGATTAATTTATGAATCTGGCTGGTATCAGAGTTTTGGCGGTCGTGCAGTATGCCGGCCTGTAGCAGAAAGCAGCACCTTGCGCAAACGGATATTTTCTGGTGTAACTTCCACAATCTCACCCTCACGTATGAATTCAATAGCCCGCTCCAAGGTCATCGGTATAATTGGAGTCAATACAACGTTTTCATCTTTTCCTGAAGCACGGTGATTGGTGAGTTTCTTTTCTTTACAGGGATTTACGTTGAGGTCCGAGTCACGATTATGCTCACCAATTATCATGCCCTCATAGACTCGTTCTCCTTCGATTATGAATAAAATACCTCTGGGTTCCAGATTGAAAAGTGCATACGGTACACCTTTACCTTGGCGATCGGCCACAATTGATCCAGTAAAGCGGATCGGGAAATCGCCGCGAAACGGCTCATATCCAGAAAGATAAGAGTTCAAAATTCCGGTGCCCCGAGTATCTGTCAAAAACTCGTTGCGGTAACCGATTAATCCACGGGATGGTATGTTGAACTGGACTTGTACCCTACCTGATCCATGATTGACAAGGTTTATCATTCTCCCTTTTCGCTTTGATAATTTCTCTGAAACAACACCTAGAAAACCTTCTTCGCAATCCACATAAACATGTTCGATCGGCTCCATACGTTCTCCGTTTTCTTCCTTGTAAATTACTTCAGGACGTCCGACAGCAAGTTCGAAACCTTCCCGCCTCATGGTTTCAATGAGAATAGCCATTTGCAGTTCACCCCGGCCTTTGACCAGAAAGCGTTCTGCATCTTTTGTTTCTTCAAGCTGCAGTGAAACATTAGAGAGGGTTTCTTTGTGAAGCCGTTCTTTAATTTTATTTGACTGAACCAGTTTTCCTTCCTGACCCGCAAAAGGTGAGGTGTTGGTATAGAAAAACATGGAGATAGTAGGCTCATCAACAGTAATCCGTTTCAATGCTTTGGGCCGTTCTTTGGTGCAGATGGTGTCGCCAATCCGGACATTTTCGATGCCTGCCAGGATCATTATTTCTCCCGGCTCAATCTTCTCCACTTCCTTCATGGTAAAGCCTTCATAAACCTGGACTTTGCTGGCGCGCAAGGCATTTTCCTTGTCTCCTTCACCAATACAGACCAACTGTTCGTTTTTGGCTACAGTACCATTTGCAACACGACCTATTGCCAATTGTCCCAGATAATCAGAGTAATCCAGATCTGCAACCAGCATCTGAAAAGGTTCCTCCAGAGTATGTTTTGGAGCAGGCAGTTCCTTAATAATTGTGTCAAATAACGGATGCAGATCAGCAGACTGATCTTCCAATTCAAATTTGGCAATTCCATCCTTACCGATTGCATACAAGACAGGGAATTCCAATTGTTCCTCGTTTGCATCAAGATCTATGAACAAATCATATATTTCATTAAGAACTTCAGCAACACGTGCATCCTGACGATCAATTTTATTGACCACCACCAACACTTTTTTCTGACCTTCAAGAGCTTTTTTCAACACAAACCGGGTTTGTGGCAATGGACCTTCTGAGGCATCAACAAGCAGAATTACACCATCAACCATCATCAAGGCCCGCTCCACCTCTCCACCAAAATCCGCGTGTCCCGGAGTATCAAGGATATTTATTTTAGTTTCATTCCAGGTCACTGAGCAGTTTTTCGCAGCAATGGTAATTCCTCTTTCGCGTTCCAAATCCATACTGTCCATAATACGCTCGTCCACAGACTGATTATCACGAAAGAGACCGCTTTGGCGGAACAATTGATCAACAAGAGTGGTTTTTCCATGGTCAACATGGGCAATGATAGCTATATTGCGGATACTATTATTTAAGATTGCATTTTCCATTATTTAATAATTTTAATGTGTTTATTGTTAGTAGTTCTGCTTAGCCATCGTTCCACCTCAAACTCCAGGATACGGTGAATTGGATCTGCACGCAGCAGTCTTATTTCCAGACACTGTCCTGCCTTTAGAGTGCGGTTTTTGCGACGTCCCTGTAAACTGAGTTGTTCTTCGTCAAAAATATAAGAATCGTCATGCATTGAATCAAGCGGCAAAAACCATTCGAGACCATGCGGTTCAAGGTTCACTCGAAAACCCTGGCTGTCAACAGAAATCACCACAGCCTGAAAAATTTGTCCGGCATGAGGTGCAAGAAAATTTACTTTCATTAAATCAATACTCTGGCGCTCGGCTTTTTCTGCCCGCCGTTCCTGCTGCGAACATTGTTCTGCCATTTCACTGTTTACCTGTGGAAGTGTTCTTTTTCCAGTCCTTAAACCTTGATCCTGGTGCAGCATATCCTTGATAGCACGGTGCACCACCAAGTCCGGGTATCTGCGTATTGGCGAAGTGAAGTGTGCATAATATTCCGCAGCAAGTCCAAAATGGCCTTTGTTGATTGTCTGATAAACTGCCAAAGCCATCGTACGTAGCAAAAGAACCTGCAGTTGATCAAAATGCGGCAGTTCCTGAATTTCCTCAATGACTGCATTGAATTGCCGCGGATCTGCCAATTTTGCCAGAGGTGTTTTTACACCAAAGCGAAAAAACGTTTGCTGGAGTTTCTTTAATTTTCGCATGTCCGGTCGTTCGTGCACCCGGTAAAAAGCCGGCATCTTGTTTTTCACACAGTGACGGGCCACCGTTTCGTTTGCTTCCAGCATAAATTGTTCAATCAGCTTCATTGCACTCGATTGATATATTCGTCCTACTCCGGTCATTTGCTGATCTGCATCAAACTCAAAGACTTCTTCAGCAAAACTAAACTGCACGGCTCCACGCTGAATCCGTTTGCTTTCAAGAATCTTTGCCAGCTTGTGCATTTTCCGGATGTTCGTCTGCAGTTCCGGATCGCGAATGGAAGAAGTCCTCCCTTCAAGTAAGTCTGCCACGTCCTCATAAATCAGACGGGCACGGCTACGGATGACGCTTTCTGAAAGCGAATAACCGACGACTTCTCCTTCGGCAGTAATCCGCATTTCACAAGTAAGTGTCAGCCGGTTAACTTGCGGTCGCAAACTGCACAAATTGTTGGAAAGTCCTTCCGGAAGCATTGGAACCGCATGTGTTGGGAAATAGACACTTGTTCCCCGCAGAAGTGCTTCTTGATCCACAGGATCTTCCGGTTGAACGTAATGCGCCACATCTGCAATTGCCACAAAAAGACGAAATCCTCCGGAAGAGTCTTTGTCAGGAATCACGCAGACTGCATCATCAAAATCACGGGCGGATTTTCCATCAATTGTCACAAAATCCAAATCTCGTAAATCCCTGCGTCCGGAAGATTCATCAAAACGAACCTGCTGTGAAAAATTATTTACATGTGCCAGAGCTTCTGCAGGATATTCAGTACGAATCAGGTTTTCATTGAGAATCAACTGAAAACCCAGTTCGTGGTCGCTCGTATTTTCCAGTGCACGCAAGACACGCCCGCATGGAGTAGGAAATGTTTTTTTGGTTTGTTTTTTTTCTTCCAGTAATTCAACTTCAACCAACGTTCCAGATTCCAGTTCCGGAAGATCATCTTTCGGAGCAATACTGAGAAACGGCAACCCTGAATTAAGGTGTAAAGGTACTGCAACGGTTTCAAGCTTTGTTCTTTTTAAACGTGCCAGTATTTCTCTTGATGCACGCTCAAGAACTTTGATAATTTCACCCTTTTGTTTGCTGTGAAAACCCCGTTTACGGAAGACCTCAATTTCAACCTGATCACCCTCCATGGCAAAACCCTGCTCGTGCTCACCAATAAAAACGTCAGAGCGCCCTCCTCCAATTGCAACAAAACCGAAACCCTTTGGATTCCGGGTGAAATAGCCTGTTTCTGTTTTTCCTGAACTCTTTCTTTGCCGCCTTTCAGGTGTCTGTTTCCAGACTAATTCATTTTTAACTTTTTCTCTATTTCCTTTAATTTTTTCTTTTGAACCAGTTCTTTCAGTTATTCCCTGAGATTTTTGGTAACGGGTGCCATGCTTGGCAATTTTTCCGTCTTTTATCAGTTTCAGTAATTCTGCTTTCAGTTTTGCGGTCGCTGCTTTTTCTAGTCCTAGTGAACCGCGGATTTGTTTTACGGACAATGAATCTCCTTGCTTTTCCAGCATACGGAGAATCGCTTTTTTATTTGATTTCATTATGTTATTTATTTTTCTTTGTTCAGCTTTTCCAAATGTGATTCAATATTTTGCATCGCCAACGGTTGAAGCCGTGGGTCTAGCCCTTGGTAAAGCTGCTCCAGAATTTCCTCTTTGGAATTTCCGGATTTAGATAATTTTAGTATTTGTGATTCGCGTGCGCGACGATGTTTGAGCGTCTCAACCAGACGATGAGTACTTCGCATCGGAATTCCGTGAGAGGGAATAATTACTTCCGGATTGAGCGCAATTACTTTTTCGAGAGTAGAAAAATAGGTCGCCATGTCCCCTTCGGGTGAGGGAATGACAACTGTACCGATACCCTGAATTAGATCTCCCACAAGAAACCAGGCCAGTGAGTCCGGAGCCAAACCCAAATGTCCGGCATCATGTCCGGGTATTTCATAAACCCGGACTGATGAACCATGCCAGCATGTTACTTCTTCGTTTTCTGTAGCAAATCGCAAATCTACATTCTCGAAATAGTCTTCTCCATATTTGAGAGTTAATCTCTGCTGAGTGTCTTGACTGAGAATGATGGGAATACGCAGATGACGGGCGAGTTTATTTGAGAATTGGTGATGATCCGGATGATGATGCGTGAGAAAAACTGCATCCAGCATTTTGTCCTCTATTGTGTTAAGTAAACACCGGTATTCTTCTTCTGAATTCGGCGAGGGATCTACCAGCAATTTTGCAGCATCTGCATCTCCCAGCAGTAAAGCATTGGTCCTGGTAGCTGGCGGAAGTGTCGCTGATTTGACTGCCAGTATCGGAATTCCATCCAGCATTTCTAGACAAGGTACTCTGTCTTTTTCAGCAAAATCCTGTGACAAATCACCAAATTCTGCAGCCTCCGGGTTTTTCACCAATCCTTCTAAAACCCAACGTGTTGGCGGAACCATCAAGATCTTTCCCGTACGATAAATTTCCAGCAAATCCTTTGCTGAACTCCAGAAACTGTCTGCAAATTCTCCTGAATCAACTTTAAAACTGATTCGTTCCCGCAAGTCAACCCGATAAAACCATGTCCTGAAACGAACAGGGGCAAACGGCGGAGCCAGGGCCTCCGCAAGTTCACTAACTGACAACACCTCACCGTTCAAAATTCCAGCCTCAAGATCATATCCCACTTCTTCTATAATTTCCCGCTGCAGGGCCCGCATACGCCGTGCAGCGTGTTCACAGAGAAATTCTGTTTCAAACGTAACTGAAGATTCATCTTTATCAATTTTACCACCAGGAAAAGCATGATATCCCGGAAAGGCAGACAGGTACGATTGCCGCTGAACCGCAAAAATCTGCTCCTCGTGTATAAATAAAACTGAGACCGACTCAAGTGGCCGTGGATGGTTCATTATTTATTTGCGTTTGAAATATTTTTTACTGCACTCTCTATTTTTTGCAGTCCATATTTTAAATCTCCTGCAGATACAGGAACCACGCGGATGGAGTGTGGTGCATATTTTTCGATGAATACAAACAAAAAGTCTGCATTTTTTTTGGTCAATTGATAGACTCCGCGACTGTACCAGGCAGCCTGAACTGCATAATAATCCTGAATTGGTTTCTGTACACCTGCTTTGCTAACATTATTTGTAAATTTAAGATCTACAATTATTCTGGAATCAGGATCAAACCAGTCCAGCCGTGCTTTACAGTCCAGACAAAATTCCGGATCCTGCCAAAACAATGAAACTTCAGCTTTACCTGAAGCCCAAAGTTTTTTAATTTGCGGATGAATTTGAAAGACCCTGCGGATGTTTTGTAAGCGTTTCCACTCATTTGACTTGAGCACTGTTTTTCTACTGTGCTGTTCAGAAAATTCTGCCCATCGTTCTTTCCCCAGTTTTCCTCGCTGACGCAATCCATTTGGAGCACTGACATAAAGCTCTTCAAACTTTTCCTCTTCCAGCAGCAGGCAATGTCCTGCACTCCCAAATTGCATTGCCTGTATATTTTTATATGTGTTATTTTGTTTTGAAGCAGTTGAAACCCACTTCTTGAGAGTGGATTGATTAAGGCCGGGTAGTTTCCGATACTCCTCAAAGTGGAGATTGTGAACTATTCCGAAGGTTTCGGTTTTGTTCACTCTATTTCCTCATAATTTTCCAGGGGCGGGCAGGAACAAACCACATTTCGATCACCATGTACATTGTCCACACGTGCAACAGGCGGCCAGTATTTGTTCCGGCGAAGAGAAGCCAGTGGATAAACAGCAGCTTCTTGAGAATAGGAATGAGACCATTCAGTATCGGTAAGATCTTCGGATGGATGCGGCGAATTTTTAAGAGGATTATCAATTTTGTCCCACACTCCGGATTCAACCCGTTGTGTTTCTTTCCTGATCGAAATCATGGCTTCACAAAAACGATCGATTTCTGCTTTGGGCTCGCTTTCAGTGGGTTCAATCATCAATGTTCCAGGAACCGGCCAGGACATGGTTGGTGCATGGAAACCATAGTCTATCAAACGTTTGGCAATGTCTTCTTCAGTAATTCCGGAAACCTCTTTCAAAGACCGAACATCGATAATGCACTCGTGTGCAATTAACCCATTTTTACCTGTATAAACAATTGGATAGTGTTCTTTTAAGCGTTGTGCCAAATAATTCGCACTTAGAATTGCTACCTGTGAAGATTTTTTCAAACCACTTCCACCCATAAGCTGGATAAAAACCAGGGAAATTGGTAGTATGCCTGGACTACCCCATGGTGCAGCTGAAACTGCCGTGTTTTCCAGGGGGAGGCCTTCTATCGGAACAACACTGTGATTCGGTGCAAACTTAGCAAGATGCTCATTCAAACCAATCGGACCCATCCCCGGACCGCCTCCACCGTGTGGAATACAGAATGTTTTGTGCAAATTTATATGCAGAACGTCTGGACCCAATTTACCGGGTTGGGCAATTCCCATCAAAGCATTCAGGTTTGCACCATCCATATAAACCTGGCCACCATTTTCATGAATGATGTCACAGATTTGTATCAGGCTATCTTCAAATACACCATGCGTTGAGGGATAGGTAATCATCAGGGCAGCAAGATCTTCTGCGTGTTTTTCTGCCAGTGACCGCAAATTTTCCAGATCTATATTTCCATCCTGATCACATTTTACAATAATGATTTTCATACTGGCCAGTGTTGCACTCGCTGGATTTGTACCATGTGCTGAGCTGGGAATTAGGCAGACATTACGCTGTTCTTCACCTCGTGATTTGTGATAGGAGCGGATGGTCAGCAAACCAGCATATTCACCTTGCGCACCAGAATTTGGCTGCATTGAAACTGCATCAAATCCGGTAATTTGTATGAGAGCATTTTCCAGTTCACCGATCAAATCCCGGTAACCCTCTGTCTGCTGCGGTGGTGCAAAGGGGTGAATATTCGCAAATTCAGACCAGCTAATAGGTATCATTTCTGAAGTTGCATTGAGCTTCATTGTACAGGAACCAAGCGGAATCATAGCTCGATCCAAGGCAATATCTTTATCCTGCAAATAACGTAGATAACGTAACATCGCAGTTTCAGAATGGTATTGATGAAAAACAGGATGTGTTAAAATATCTGAGGTACGAAGCATGTTTTTTGGGATTCCGGAATCGTTGCTGAGATCCATAAAATGCGAATCCAGTTCGTCAAGAGAGGGCAGCTTCTTATCACCAGCAAAAACCCGCCAAAGTGTGACAATATCTTCTTTTGTAGTTTCTTCATCCAGACTGATTCCCAATTGTTCGGAATCCGTTTTACGCAGATTTATCCCTTCCTCCAGGGCACGTTTGTAAATGCTGTCGCACTTTTTTTCAAGTGTATAAGTGAGGGTATCAAAATAATAAATATTGTCAGCAGAAAATCCCAGCTGCTTCATACCTGCCTTGAGAATATTGGTCAGCCTGTGTATACGCTGGGCAATTATTTTCAAGCCGTCCGGACCATGATATACGGCATAGCAGCCGGCAATTACACCCAATAAAACTTGCGCTGTGCAAATGTTGCTGGTCGCTTTTTCGCGGCGAATGTGCTGTTCCCTCGTTTGCAAAGCCATGCGCAAAGCTGTTTTTCCCCTGCGGTCTATGGAGGCCCCTATAAGTCGTCCGGGAATGTTACGCATGTTTTTATCCCGGGCTGCAAAGAAAGCCGCATGCGGCCCACCAAATCCCATTGGAACGCCAAATCTTTGTGAACTGCCTATGACCACATCTGCTCCTAATTCTCCGGGCGGTTTTAGCAAAACAAGACTCAGCGGATCCGATGCAACGGTTACCATGGCTCCCAATTCGTGCCATTTTTCGATCAGTTTTTCAATATCATGAATGTCACCATAAGTTCCAGGATATTGAATTAAGGCACCAAATAAATCAGCTTCAGGATTCTCCAACTGGTCCTGAATATTATCAAAGATCAACTCAAACCCCATCGGTTCCGCCCTTGTTTTCAACACATCTATTGTTTGCGGATGACAGTCCTCTGCTACAAAAAAGCGCATACTTTTACTGCGGGATACACGCTTGCAGAAGGTCATGGCTTCTGCTGCTGCTGTAGCTTCATCCAGAAGAGAGGCATTCGCAACATCCATTCCGCTGAGATCAATAATCATTTGCTGAAAATTCAGCAGTGCTTCCAGGCGACCTTGAGAAACTTCAGGCTGATATGGAGTATAGGCCGTGTACCATCCAGGATTTTCCAGCAGGTTACGCTGTATAACTCCGGGCAGAATTGTACTGTGATAGCCCATGCCGATCATTGATTTTGCAACCTGATTCCTGTTTGCCATGCTGCGAAGTTCATTGAGCACTTCCGTTTCGGAGCGACTTCCAGGCAGGTCAAGTTCACCAGACATGCGGATTGAATCCGGAACTGCCCTGTTAATCAGCTCATCTAGAGAGTTCATACCGAGGCTTTTCAGCATTTCTGAAATATCGTTCTCCGATGGACCAATGTGGCGATGTACAAAACGGTCCCGCTGTTCAAGCTCTTGCAGACTGAACGGTTTAGAATTTTGAGTGTTTACTGAAGAGGTAGAATAAGAAGACATGCTGTTGATACGTTGAATGGATAAAAATCTGATGAACCCACTAAAAGTCTATAAATAAGGCACTGAGAAAACAAATTCTTTGATAAAATCTGATGGAAAGCTAAACTGTGGGGAATTGTCTTTTTTGTCAGGAAATGCCTAGAAACATATCACGGAAATGTCCGCAAAAGTTTTTTTGAATTAACAATAAAAGTAATATTAATTACTTCAGCATTTATTATGGCATGTTCAGGGCAGGAAGTCAAATTATCATTAAAAACTGTACCCAAAGCTGAAATCAGTAGCCGTCCAAAAATTCTGCACAAAGTCCAAAAATGAGACCGCTGAAGAAAAAATCATGTCAAACTAAAGCGTGTACACCCATTGCGGCAGGAATAGAAGTTACTCCTACGGTTACCATGAATGCATCACGGTTCCCGGTTCCATTCCTTTTTCGATCATGCCGGCTACTAATGGAATTACCACATAACCGTTAAGGTAAGCTGGAATGACGATTGTCGGGCTGAAATGGATTGTCCGCCTGCTGTCTCCACCGAACGATTGTGTAACCTTTTCAGCCGGAATTGGGGATACTATCAGGCTTTCCAGGAAAAAAGCAAAACTCATCAATTTCAGAAATAATCAACCCGTTTACCAGCATTCTTTCCAGAAATTCGCTACTCTGGACTGATTTCTCCAAAAACTACAAACTAATGGTTCTGATTTTAAAAGGTAAACGATCTACATGAAGAACCGTAACCAGGAACAATATGATCTGTTTGCAAACTATTTTGAAAGAATCCGCGAACCTGAAGTGATGATTGAGAGTAGTTGGAGCAATTCCAAGCCACCTGACTATTTCAACAACAGTAAGACCTCTGTGTCCAGACTGGACCAGCAAACGGTATATTGAAAGCCTGATACAGTGTTCTAGTTTTGCTAAACAATTTGTTGCGTTTTTAATTTTCATCTGCAAGAGAATGTCCGGTTAAAATGAGAAAATTATTCAGTTAAATTGATAAGCCAGCAGCGCTGCGGCCATCATTAAGTTTGCAAGGTAGATTCGCAGGCAGCCCATACAAACAATATTTAATCTGAAAAACATGACGTAGGCATAATAACATGTCACAATCAGGGCTGAAACCATTGCTGAATTGAGCCAGAAAAGTGGTATTTCGGGTTGATTCATTCCGTGGAATAGCAGGAAAAGCACAAGACCGTAAAAAATCACTGCTCCATAAGCTACAGGAATTTTTGCAATATTTGCTTCTTTGGAATGTGCAACTCTGTCGCAGGCAGACCGCTGTTGAAGTTCTCGAACAAGATGATGTCTTACAGCAAGACTTATAGATCCCTGCAGTCCAAAGAGGGCTGCACCACCAAGTGCAATTAGACTTATTATAGATGAATCAAGCATACTTATTGTCTTGTTTTGTTCCGGACTTGAATCTGAGTCAAGGTTTGATGATACTGAAAGTATCAAAATATTAGCATAGAAATGAACTGCAAAATTCCTTCCTGAACAATTACTTCAAATGGAAAAAACACCCACCTGGGACTTTTTAACTGTCACTGTCTGCAGGATTGACCCCACTGAGACTTGTTTTAACTGGTTTCCAGGTAATCTAAGCGAAGATGACATAAAATCACTGAAGCAGAATGGAATCCTCATACCTATACTACTGCAGGTGGTTTCGGGTAAAAAATATCGTATAATTGACGGCTTCAAGCGCATTTCCTGGCTCACGTCCAACAATACTGCCTCCGATCAAAAACAACAAGAAACAACAATTCCGTGCTTTATTCTTCCTGAATCGATGCCGGAGCGGGAGGCGACAAATATTCGCCTGGAAACTTTGTCCACATCTTCAGGTAATTTTTCCGGAATACAAATCGGCAGAGTATTAAAACAGTTCCAGGATTCCGATTTTACTACCAAAGAAATTGCCGCTCAAGTTTTACCCAGACTTGGCCTGAAACCTTCAGCAAGACTTGTTCGTCAATTATTGGATTTACACAATGTTTTGAAAACAATGACTCTGCCCGAATCTTTGCTGCGGTTGGGGTCTGAAGATTTATTACCTTTACTGAAATTTTCGCAGGCAACACTTCCGAACCTTGCCGCACTCAGCGAAAGAATGGAAGTAGGGGGAAAGAAATGGCGCAATTTGCTTCAGGTTTTGGATGAAGTCAGTCGTTTAAGGGAAATAGCTGCAGATGAAGTTTTGAAACTTCCTGAAATTTTGGAGATTATTGGACGTTCCAGCCTTCAAGCCCCTGTACGGTATCGTTTGCTTAAACAGCAATTGGATACTTGGCGCTATCCGGAATTAAGTGATTTGCGTCAAAGGTTTGAACAGGGACGTCAAAGACTGAATTTATCTCCGCGCATAACACTGGAAAGTGACCCGTATTTTGAAAATGATGATCTGACTTTGTCATTCAAAATCCATTCAGTCCAGGAACTCCGAAAACATTTGAAAGTTTTGGCCAATACGGTACCGGATATTCAGGAGGAAAATTCTGAAGATGTATGGAAGGAGTTGTTTGCTTTGCTACAGGAAGATTAATTATACTATTCCATTAAATTTGATTGTTATTTTAATTGTTTATTTAATTTTAAATCTTTTAAACAGATTAAAAACATATTAATTCTTTTAAATACCAGTAGAGTTTTAAAAATGAATCGTAGTGAGTTATCAGAACTTTCTGACAAATCATATGATGTAATTGTGGTTGGAGCAGGAATAAATGGTGCCGGTGCCGCACAACAACTGGTTGCCGATGGATACAGAGTTTTGATTATTGACAAGGGAGATTTTGCTGGAGGAGCAACCAGCAAATCCAGTCGAATTCTGCATTGTGGTTTACGATATTTAGCACCTGGAAAATCCATTTGGGATTTTGTTATTCATCCAACTAAATTCTTTCTTGCCTGCCAAAATGCAAGAAAAGCAATGATTGCACGAAGTGAAATTTCATTATCAATGAAAGAGTTAGTTAGACCTTTCCGATTTTTTTTCCCTATTTATAAAGATGGCCCTTATCTTTCGTGGCAAGTCGATTCTGCCTTTAAATTATTAAATCTGTTAGGACCACATGATAATTCGCTGGAGTACCAAAGATTTTCAGGTAATAATTTGCAAAAGATTCCATTCAAAAAATGGTTTCGAGATTCAAAGCAACTGCAAAGTGTTTCTGTTTTTAAAGATTACCAATTTATTTCTGCAGAAAGGTTAGTTGTTGATGCAATTCGTGATTCTTCAAAAATGGGAGCAACTGTTCGAAATTATACATTAATGTACCAACCTAAACAATTAGCTGACGGTTGGCAAGTAACACTTAAGGATGTATTAACAGCTAAAGAAGTAAATGTAAAAACCAAATTGATTCTGAATGTCACAGGCCCCTGGGGGAATTGTGTTAACCAAACGATGAAATCCAGCATTCCTGACAAAGTGATCGGATTGAAAGGCGCACACATAGTAGTCAAACTTCCTGAAGAATTTTCTGAGTGTGGAATAATGATCATCAATCGAGCAAACGAACCAATGTACTTCTTGCCTTGGCATGAAATGCATTATATCGGGCTTAATAGAACCCCATATGATGGTGAGCTTGATGAAGTAATGGCTTCAAAAGATGAGACTGAGTGGTTACTTGGAGAGGTCAATTATGCATTTCCACAGCTAAATCTTAAGCGAACGGATATTCTGTATTCGTATGCAGGTATTCAACCAGTTACGTTTGACGAAAGTGATCCTCAAGGTAGCCGTGAGGTTGTTGTACATGATTTAGAATCGGATGGAATTCCGAATTTTTTGATGCTCACTGGTGGTCCTATTTGGAATTATCGTCATATTGCGAAAAAGATTTTAAAAGAAGTATCAAAACGATGTGTTCCAACATTAGCAAAACAGCACCCTTCATCCGGATCAAGCGAAGTGACCAAACTCCTTCGCAATAGCCGATCGGCATCAGTTGAGATGAACATTTCAGATGAAATTTTAAAGAAAATAATTATTGAAGAACAACCTGTTTATCTTGCTGATATT
>Ga0308016_10000988_pt1 | contig 14308 bp, 7 predicted proteins | sample Neamet233_FD_203129 | JGI IMG/M metagenome (GOLD analysis project Ga0308016, IMG submission 203129) | Marine microbial communities from water near the shore, Antarctic Ocean - #233 | ecosystem: Environmental > Aquatic > Marine > Unclassified | place: Southern Ocean | collected 2014-07-28
AAGCAAGGTTTTTAAGAGCTTACGCTTATCTTCAATTAATGGATATGTATGCAAATGTTCCTTTGGTAACTAAAGTTTCAACGGAACTACCTTTACAAAGTAATCGTACTGAGATTTTTAACTTCGTTGAAAAGGAATTAACTGAATTAGATTCTCTTCTTGCTGAATCAAGAGCTAATGAATATGGAAGAGTTGATAAGGTAGCTACTTGGGCTTTACTATCTAGACTTTACTTAAATGCTAGTGTTTACATTGGAACTGATAAAAGTTCAAAAGTAATTGAATTTTCAGAAAAAGTGATTTCCAGTTCGTATTCTTTAAATACAACTGATGGAAATGGTAATGGAACTGCTTATGATGAACTATTTTTAGCGGATAATAACACAAATGGAGCTCAAAATGAATTCATATTTGTTGTTCAATTTGATGGAATTAATAGTCAATCTTGGGGAGGATCAACTTTTATGGTTCATGCACCAATTGGAGGCACAATGAATCCATCACTTTTTGGAGTTAATGGAGGATGGGGAGGTCTTAGGACCACAAAAGCTTTAGTTGAAAAATTTGCATACTCAAAAACAAGTAGTGATGGTAATGGTCATCCAATTTCATGGTCTGACCCTAGAGCAATGTTTCATACTGATGGTCAGAATTACGAAATGGCTAAAGTTCCAAAATTCTCAGAGGGTTATGCTGTATCTAAATTTAAAAATGTAGATGTAAATGGAAATTCTGGTTCAGATTCGTCAGGTGACCATGTTGATACTGATCTAGCAATTATTCGTCTAGCAGAAGTATATTTAAATTATGCTGAAGCAGTTGTTAATGGCGGCGGCGGAAGTTCTTCCACAGCGGTTGATTTAATAAATCAATTAAGGGTTAGAGCTGGAGCCCCTCAAATATTAAGTTCTGATTTAAACTCTGATTTTATATTAGATGAAAGATCTAGAGAATTGTATTGGGAAGGACTTAGAAGATCTGACCTTATCAGACATAATAAGTTTGTAACTTCAAGTTATTTATGGCCATTTAAAGCAGGAGCTGCTTCAGGGAAAGCTTCTGATGAATATAGAAAAATATTCCCTATTCCAGAAGCAGTTCTTCTAGTGAATTCTAATTTAACACAAAATCCAAATTATTAATTATGAAAACAATATTAAACTTTAGTAAACTTATATTATTTACTTTTTTACTTGTAAACTTATCTTCTTGTGAAAAAGAAGACTACTTAATCTTTACTGCATTAAATCAGAAAGAGGTTAAGTTTCAAAATGAATTTCAACCTGTGTATAAACTTTCTAAAGCTACAGCTTCTAATATTTCGGAACGCTTAGTGTGGAATGCACCTGACTTTGATGCTCCCACCACAATAACTTATGTAGTTGACATCTCAACAAGTAGTAGTTTTTCTACTATTGACATGAGTTCAGGAGACACTTCAAATACTCATTTAGGAGTTAGGGTTCAAGATATGCTAGATTTAGCTGAAAAGTTAGGCTTAGATGATGATCCTAACACTACTAATAACGATGGTTCGGCTAATAATTTAGGGATTGTATACGCGAGAGTCACTGCTTATGCTGGAACATCTTCATCTGGTGCTAATCAGTCCAAAACTACATCTGCAACATCTGCTCTTAATATTGAAATGTTAGAAGCAACTGTAGCATGTACACCTGCAACTCTTAGTACTTGGGGTCTTGTAGGAAGTGCTGTTAATGGATGGGGAGGAACTAATAGAGGGTTTGCTGCTGGAAATGACGTACCATTTATAAGTAATGGAACTGAAGGTTTGTATAGAGCAGTTGCTACTCTTTATGATGGTGAATTTAAAATCCGTCAAGATAATGACTGGGGAGTGAATATTGGAGATACTGGAGCTGATGGCACTTTAGAAGCTAATGGTGCTAATATTGCAATTACAGCTGGGCATTACATTATTGATTTTGACCATACTAATATGAAAATTACCATTACCAAAGCTGATCCAGTTTGGGGAATTGTTGGTGATGCATGTCTTAATGGTTGGGGAGCAGCTGAAGATGTTAAACTGAATCCTGATCCTTGTAATGAAGGTGTTTATATAGTATACGGAGTAGTTTTAAAAGATGGAGCTATGAAGTTTAGAGCTGATGATGATTGGGGAGTGAATCTTGGAGGATCTGATGGAACTTTATCTGCAGGTGGCGCTAATATTTCAGTTTCTGCAGGAACCTATGATATTACTCTAGATGCTGTTAATTTAACTTACATTATTTTGAAAAAATAATATTTTTTTGATTGTTTATTAAAATGGATTGTCTAGTTATGTAGATAATCCATTTTTTTTTTTAATATTATAAACTAAGCATATTATGAAATTCAAAAATTTTATTTTTAACATTTTATTTTTTACAATTTTTGTAAATTCTTTAACAGCTCAAGATACTTTCATAAACCCAATTTTAAATGGTGGATACCCTGACCCCTCAATTGTAAGAGTTGATGATGATTTTTATATTGTTAATTCTTCTTTTGAATATTTTCCTGCTCTTCCAATTCATCACAGTAAAGATTTGGTTAATTGGAGCCTTATTGGATACGGAATTAATAGACCTGAACAAGCATCATCAAAAGTTAATTTAGTTGATGTTCAACAACAAGGTGGTATTCATGCACCCTCTATAAGATTTCACGATGGTTTGTTTTACATCATTGTTACTAATGTTTATACTCCAAAAGATCTAAGTAGACCAACTGAAATGGTTAACTTTATTTTAACTGCAAAAGATCCAAAAGGACCATGGTCTGATCCTCATATTATTGAAGGAGCCCCAGGTATTGATCCTGATATTTTTTTTGATGAAAATGGAAAGGTTTGGTTTGTAGGAACTCATGATACTGGAAAACCTAATCAAAATGGCATCGGAGAAATATGGATTCAAGAATTAGATTTAGCAAATTGGAAATTAAAAGGTGAAAGATTCTCTATATGGACAGGTGCATGTGGAGGTTGTTGTGTTGAAGGTCCTCATATTTATAAAGAAAATAATAGATATTATTTAATGGTAGCGGAAGGTGGAACATCTTATAATCATGCGGTAATGATTGCATCTAGTGAAAATATAAGGGGCCCTTATGAGTCAAATCCTAAAAATCCGATTTTAACATCTAGGCATCTATCAAATAACAATTGGGTACATAGCACTGGACATGCTGATTTAGTTAAACTAAAAGATAATAGATGGTACATGGTTTCTCTTGGAATCAGAAATGAGATTGATGCTACAAGTAATATGGGAAGAGAAACACATTTAATGCCCGTAGTTTGGGAGGAAGCATGGGACAACTGGGTTGAAGTTGAAGAAGGAAGGTGGGAGCCAGATATAATTAAATGGCCTGTTGTTGCACCACAAACAGGAAAAATAGAAAGGTTCACCACACTTCCATTTAAACAAACACCTCAAATAAATGATAACTCGTTTTTTGACGATTTCAGTTCTGTTGATTTGAATTTACAATGGAATTTTAGAAGAGTTCCTAGAAATAACACATATTATTTAAACCAAAAAACAAAGAAATTAAAGTTAAACCTTAGTCCAGAGGTTTTTAAAAAAAGAGGTCAGTATAGTTTAATGGGTTTCAGGCAAAAAGAAACTGAATTCGAATACTCAGCCAATATGTATTTTAAGCCCAAAAGAAATTATTCTGAATCTGGCTTAAGTATTTTTTCTCAAGATGATAATTATATAAATTTCACTGTTATTAAAAAAAATAATAAAACTATTCTAAGGCTTAATGTAAAACCTAGGGGTCAAGAACTCACTATAATTAATTCAATTCCAATTAAATATGATGAAAATATAATTTTAAAAATAATATCAAAAGAAAACAAATATATCTATCAATATTCAACCGATAACGCTAAGTCTTTTCAATATTTTTCAGAAACTAAAGCTAATCTTGTTTTATGCAAAGGGTACATAGGAACTAATCTAGGTTTGTATGCAACTAGTAATGGAAATAAAACAAATGAGTATGCAGAATTCGACTGGGTTAAAAGTTTGATTAAATAAAATATCATGAAAAATTCCATATTAACTTTCGCATTTTTAATTTCAATTATCTCATGTAATAAAAATGAATCTATTATTTCTGATACAAATACTTTAGACTCTTTAGTTAGTAAATACGTTGATAACGGCTCTCAAGCATTATTATTAGTAAGACTGGAGGATAAAAATGGGAAGCCTATATATCAGTTCAGTGATAAAAATATAGATTTAATTCCTAGTCAGGATATAAATGAAAACACCTGGTTTAGAATATGGTCAATGAGTAAAATTATTACTATTTCAATAACAATGGATTTGGTTGAGGATGGTTTGTTAAAATTAAGTGATCCTGTTTCAAAATACATTCCAGAATTTAAAAACCTTAAAGTTGCAATTGCAAACAATGGGGAGTCACTGATTAATTATGGACAAGCACTTGGAAATGACAAATCTTTAATGGATGATCCTTGTCCTTTAAAACTTGTCGAAATCAAATCTGAAATGACAGTATTACAATTAATAAATCATGAGGCAGGATTTTATTATTCAACAACAGGTGTGAAGTGTTTAGACGAAAGTTTAGCTTCAGAAAACTTAGCAACATCTAAAAATTCTGATGAATTAATACATCGTTTAGCAAAGCTTCCTTTAATAGAACAACCTGGCAATAAACATTTTTATGGATTAAACACAACAGTGCTTGGTCTTGTTAATGAAAGAGCATCAGGTGAATCACTAGATCAACTTGTTAAGATCAGAATTACAGAACCAATGAATATTAAAGGAATTCAATATAAAAAGAATAACGATATAGAACTATTGCCTACATTTTCAGGTACTGATTCTATCATTAGAATTGCTAATAAAGGAGAGCTTGATATAATGGGTCAACATGTTCCAAGTTATAATTTAGATAATGAATTATTTATGGGAGGAGAAGGTATGATAGGAACGGCCAATGGTTATGCAGATTTTTTAAGAATGCTTCTAAATCATGGGGAATTAAACGGACATCGTTTTTTAAATGAATCTTCGGTTAAAGAATTGTATGCACCCCACACACAATTAAATAATGAATATGGATATAACGGTTATAATTTATGGATTACCAGCAATTTGTATAAAGAAAAAGGATTTGGTGATGAAGGCTTGTGGACAGGTGGAGGTTATGAGGGTACACACTTTTGGATTGATCCTAAGCGTGATTTTGTAGGATTAATTATGACACAAATGTTTGAAACACCAAAAGCGGGTCATGACAGAGACAATGTTATAAGGGGTGAAATATATAGACAAATATTTAAAAACGAAAAATAAACTACTTAATATGAAAAATATAATTCTATTAGTTTTTGTAACTATTTTTTTGATTTCCTGTGATACAGACAATAGGAAAATCATGACTAAAAACAATGATCCTATGTCTGGTGTAATCGAAAGAGTTGAACCCCCGAATTGGTGGGTAGGTATGAAAACAAATAATATACAACTTTTGGTTTATGGAAAAGATATTGATCAATTAACTCCTGTAATCAATAGTTCTAATGTGAAATTGGATTCTGTAACTAAAGTAAAAAATGAAAATTATCTTTTTCTAAATATTTCTATTTCTAAAAACGCAAAACCAGATAATACTATAATTGAATTTTATAGAGAAAATAAACTTTATGATAGTTATAACTTCCCTTTATTAAAAAGAGAAAACAATGCTTCTGAAGTGCAAGGGTTTTCATCTTCTGATGTAATGTATTTAATCACACCTGACAGGTTTTCAAACGGGAACATTGATAACGATGATATAAAGTACATGAATGAACGTCCTAATAGAGAAAATAATAGAGGACTTCACGGCGGAGATATTCAAGGAATTATAAATCATTTAGATTATATAAAAGACATGGGCTTTACTACAATTTGGTTAAACCCAGTGTTGGAGAATAATATGAAAAAATCATCTTATCATGGATATTCTACTACTGATTATTATAAAATTGATCCAAGGTTTGGAACTAACGAATTGTTTAAAGATTTAAGTGAAAAGGCAGAAAGAATGAATATTAAATTAGTCATGGATATGATTCCTAACCATTGTGGATCTGAACACTGGTTTTTTAAAGATCCCCCAATGGACGATTGGTTTAATAATCAATCAGAATTCAAGGTCACAAGTCATAGGCGTGTAACAATTCAAGATATTCATGCTTCAGAAATTGATAAAAAAGATCATACGGATGGTTGGTTTGTTGAAACAATGCCTGATTTAAATCAAAAAAACAAAAAAATGTCTAACTATTTAATTCAAAACACGATATGGTGGATTGAATACGCTGGACTTTCAGGTATTAGAGTGGATACATATCCTTATTCAGATAAAACTTTTATGACAGATTGGACATATTCTGTTATGAATGAATTTCCAAAATTTAATATTGTTGGAGAAGAGTGGTCGGAGAATCCTGCTATAATTTCTTATTGGCAAAATGGTAAAGTAAACCACGATGGTTATATATCCTATCTTCCTACATTGATGGATTTTCCTATTCAAATGTCTTTCATTGAATCTTTATTAGATGATTTTGGTTGGGGAAAAGGGTTTATTAAACCTTATGAAATGTTAGCTAATGATTTTTTGTATCCAAACCCAAATAATTTATTGATATTTCCGGACAACCATGATATGACAAGGTTTTACACACAGGTTAAAAATGATATTAATTTGTTTAAAATGGGTATAATTTATTATTCTACAATGAGAGGAATACCTCAATTTTATTATGGAACAGAAATATTAATGAATAGTGATGAAAACCCTGGAGATCATGGTTTAATAAGAACGGATTTTCCAGGTGGATGGCCTGGCGACAAAGCAAATGCTTTCACTGGAGAAGAACTGTCAAATAAACAATTAGAAACTCAAGAGTTTTTTAAAAAGATTTTAAATTGGAGAAAAGATAATGAAGTAATTCATAATGGTAAATTAATTCAATTTGCTCCAAAGGATGGAGTTTACTCATATTTTAGAATTTATAATGATAAAAAAATCTGGATCATTTTTAATAGAAATAAAGCAGAAAAGCATTTAAAAACTGACAGATTTAATGAGATATTAAAAGATAGTGAGTATGCCTCAGATGTCCTAAATGATATAAATGTTTCATTAAATGACAAAATTTTAATAAAGGGCAAGTCAGCTTTAATTTTAGAAATAGAATAAGACCTTGAAATATAATTTTTTTTACATACTTTTTTTTTCATCTATTTCTTTTTTATTTGGACAAATTCAATCCAACGTAACCTGGTCGGTTTCTCCTAGTCCTTTTAGTGAAAACGAGAAAATTTCTATTAATGTTAAAGGTTTAGATCTCTCCAAATGGTCAACAGAAGAAGCATATTTATGGACATGGTTTTTTGATTCTAATGATGTAGAGGTTAATTCTAATGTTAATTGGAACGGAGAATGGGATAACTCAAAAGAGTCCATGAAAATGACTAAAAATAACGATGGTAGTTTAAGTTTTGACTTTAAGCCTACTGATCTATTTCAATATAATGGAATTGGTAAAATAGGTGTATTAGCAAAATCTAAAGATGGAACTGGGGATAAGAAAACTCCAGATTTTTTTTTTGAAGTTGGAAAGTTTGATGTAACAATAAAAAGTCCAATTAACAACCCTTCAATCATTTCTCAAAATGGCTCTATAACTATTTCTACAGAAGGAAGTATTAATTTGAATTATTATCTAAAAAATGGAAATGATATTATTTCTGAGTCATTAGATAACAAAAATTTTTTCCAAGTAATTAATGGCCCTCAAAATACAGGAGAAGGATATAAATTATTAGAATCAACTACATTAAAACTATTATGTGAGGATGCAAATAATAAAGAAAATTATTTAATAATCAGTTTTGATATAGAAATTGAACCCTCTGTTAAGGAAGAATCTCCACCAATTTCCCTACAAGACGGGATTAATTATATTGACAATGACCCCACAAAAATTTATTTACAGTTAAACGTACCAAACAAGGACTTTGTTTATGTTTTGGGAAATTTTAATAATTATATTAAATCAGATGAATCTCTTATGAAAAGAGATAAAACCTCAAATAAGTTTTGGATTGTTATAAAAAATTTACAATCTGATAATGATTATTTTTTTCAATATCATGTTTTTTCAAAAAACCCTGTTTCTGGATCACCTACAACCGTAAAAGTAGCAGACCCATTTTCAACTTTAATTCTATCATCCTATGATGATATAGGAATTCCAGAAAAATCATTTCCTAATATTCCTGATTTGCCTTCTGGTTCAGTAGGGGAGTTTACCTATTTTAAAACTGGAGTGGAATCTTATAAATGGAAAATTAAAAATTTTAAAAAACCAAAGAAAGAAGATTTAATTATTTATGAAGTCTTAATTAGAGATTTTGATAAGGATAGAAATATTCAAAATTTAATTGATAGGATTGAATATTTTAAGAGACTTAATATTAATGCTATTGAATTGATGCCAATTATGGAATTTGAAGGAAATGAAAGCTGGGGTTATAACACTTCTTACCATATGGCACTAGACAAATTTTATGGTACCAATCAAAAATTCAAGGAATTTATTGATTTGTGTCACCAAAATGGTATTGCCGTAATATTAGACCTTGCACTAAACCATGCTTTTGGAAGAAATCCAATGGTTAAAATATGGATGGACGATCCTGATAACAACGGATGGGGTGGACCAAGTAGTGAAAACCCATATTTTAATCAAAAAGCAAAACACTCTTATTCTGTTGGGTATGATTTTAATCATCAAAATAATGTAACTCAATATTATACTCAAAGAGTTTTAAAGCATTGGATTGAGAATTTTAAGATCGACGGTATAAGGTGGGATTTAACAAAAGGTTTTACTCAAAATTGTAGTGAAAACGATTCTAATTGTACTGATAAATATCAGAAAGACAGAGTCGAAATATTAAAACAATATGCAGATTATTCTTGGTCTATGGATCCCAATCATTACGTGATATTTGAACATTTAGGAAGTGACAATGAAGAAAAAGAGTGGGCTAATTATAGAATTAAAGAAGGAAAAGGAATTATGCTTTGGGGAAAAATGAATACTCAATTTAATCAGTTAACAATGGGTTTTCAAGACAATGCTAATATTAACAGAATGGATCATAGAACAAGAGGGTTTACTTCAAATAGACTTATTTCCTATGCTGAGAGTCACGATGAAGAAAGGTTAATGTATAAAAACATTATTTATGGAAATTCAACTAATTCTAACCACGATGTGAAAAACTTAAAAACCTCATTGCAAAGAATGAATGCTTTAGGTTCTACTTTTATACTATCCCCAGGACCTAAAATGATTTGGCATTTTTCTGAAATGGGAATGGATAATTCATTATTTACTTGTAAAGACGGAACCATCAAAGGAAAAGATTGTAAATTAGAAACTAAGCCTCAGCCTCAATGGGATTCAGAGTGGTCAGAAATTAGTTTAAGAAGAGAAATATATAATAATTGGAAAAAACTTATTTATTTAAAAATAAATGAACCAGTATTTGAAGGAGATTATAATTTGTCAATTTTGGATAATAATAAATTATTTCCTCAATTAGAAGTTTGGAATAATCAAATAATCGGTGACTCTTTAAAGTATGTTTATGTTATTTCAAATTTTGATGTGAAAAGTAAAAATATTCATCCAAAACTTCCAATAAATGGTGAGTGGAAAAATTTAATAACTTTAGACGTTATTGACTTTAACTCGTCCTTTAGTTTAGAGTTAAGTCCAGGAGCATCTATTGTTTTGGGTAATTATAAAGATTGTGGATCTTTAGATTTTGATAATGATAACATTGGGAATCTTTGTGACTCTGATTTGGATGGGGATGGAGTTTTAAATGAAATGGATGATTGTCCTAATACTCCACTAGGATCTAAAGTAAACACTACTGGATGTGTAATCTTTGAATTACCTGTAAACAACAACAAGGTGTCTATTACAAATGCGAGTTGCATTGGCACTAGCGATGGTTCATTAGGACTTAGTATAGAGGACAATACTCACGATTACAGTATTACCGTTACAGGCCAGAACGATCCTATTACTATAACAGGCGAGAACAAGACATCTTCAATAACTGGTCTTGCTAAGGGAACTTACAATGTTTGCTTTACAGTAACTGGCCAAGCTGAATACGAGCAGTGTTTTGAGGTGGCTATAGGCGAGCCTAAAGCTTTATCTGCGTTCATTGATGTAGATAATGATAAAAGAACAACCAGCATTCAACTAGGAGGTTCTAAGGGTTATAACATAGAGGTTAATGGCGAAAGGTTTGAAGTGAAGGGTGGTAACTTCAACACGACTCTTCCAACAGGACTGAGTATTATTATAATCAGCACAGACTTAGACTGTCAAGGAGTAATAGAAAGAGAGATTTTTATCTCAGAAGACATCTTCTATTATCCTAACCCAACTAGAGGCGAAGTAGATGTTTTTGTTAATGGAGAAGACAAGGGAGTGAAGATGAGTGTGTTTACCACTAAAGGAGATCTGGTGTTCACTAGAGACCAAGAGATTTTAGATAGTAGAAAAACAGAATTAGATTTAAGTGGAGTACAGGCAGGAACCTACTTAGTAACTCTTGAAGGAACAACTGTTAGAAAAACATTTAAAATTATTAAAAAGTAAGAGTAGATCAAGTTATTATGAAGTATTTTTTTATTTTATTTTTTTTATTTATTTCTTGTTCAAAAAATAAGATTCAAAATACTATTGTAGAAAATGAAGTAATTCAACTTCCTGATTTTTATTATGGAGCGGACTTGTCGTATGTAAACGAAATGGAAGATTGCGGCGTTGTTTATAAAGATGCTGGTAATATTATAAAAAATCCATATACCATTTTTAAAGAAGCAGGAACTAATATCATAAGAGTTAGGCTATGGCATAATCCAACTTGGACACAATATTCAAATTATGAGGATGTTAAAAAAACAATTTTAAAAGCAAAAGCAGAAGGAATGTTGGTGCTGTTAAATTTTCATTATTCGGATAATTGGGCAGATCCCTCTCAACAAGAAATTCCATCAGCTTGGTTAAGTGAATTAAATAATACGGAAGCTTTAGGACAATTACTGTATAATTATACGTTTGAAACTCTCAATGATTTATCAAATTTAAATTTATTACCTGATATTGTGCAAGTTGGAAACGAAATTAACGCAATGATTTTGCAACAAGGCGAATTGCAATGGCCAATTGACTGGGAACGAAACTCGTATCTTTTAAATAGAGGAATTAAAGCAATTAGAGATATTTCAGCTTTAAAAAATAAAAAAATTGGAGTGATGCTTCATATTTCACAACCAGAAAATGGATTGTGGTGGTTTGAACAAGCTACCGGAAATGGGGTTATAGATTTTGATTGGATTGGACTTTCCTATTACCCAAAATGGTCTAAATATTCTTTTACAGACTTATCCCTAGCTATAAATACATTAATAACTAACTATGATAAACGATTAATGATTGTTGAAACAGGGTATCCGTTTACTTTAGAAGATATAGATACTGCTGTAAATATATTAGGTGATGATGCATTAATCCCAAATTACCCAGCAACTGAACAAGGACAGTTAGATTATTTAAATAAATTAAAAAAAGTTATTAAAACATCTGGTGGTGATGGACTTGTTTATTGGGAACCAGCTTGGGTTTCTAGTAATTGTAGTACTCTGTGGGGTAAAGGTTCGCATTGGGATAATGCAACATTATTTGATCAAAATAATAAAGCTAATTTAGGAATGCAATTTTACAATGCTTCATTAGTTGACTAAAAAAATGGAAAATAAAAACAATAGATATTTAATTAAGCTAACTCTGGTAGCTACACTAGGTGGTTTATTATTTGGTTATGACACAGGAGTGATTTCTGGAACTGTTAGTTCTTTAGAAAGCTTTTTTGTAACTCCAAAAGGTTTAAGTGAACTTGATGCAGCGTGGTTAAAAGGATTTATAATCTCATCAGCCCTTATTGGATGTGTTATTGGTGGTGCAGCTGGAGGATATATTGGCAAGACACTAGGAAGGAAGAAAGGTTTATTTCTTGCTGGTATATTATTTTTTATTTCTGCTATAGGTTCAGCAATTCCAGAAATATTTTTTATGCCAGTATTTGAAGGTGACCATACTTTATCTACAGTTTTTATATTTTATAGGATAATTGGAGGAATTGGTGTTGGTTTAGCATCAATGATGTCACCCATGTATATCGCGGAGATAGCACCTGCAAAAGATAGGGGGATGTTAGTTTCATTTAACCAACTAGCAATAGTTGGTGGGTTTATGGTAGTTTATTTTGTTAATTATTTTATAGTTCTAAGTGGTGATTTGGCATGGTTAAATGAACTTGGCTGGAGATATATGTTTGCTTCAGAATTGATACCAGTTTCCGTTTTTTTAATTTTACTTTATTATGTTCCAGATACCCCACGATCATTAGTATACCATGATAAAGAAAAAGAAGCCTTAGAAGTTCTAATCAAATTAAATGGTAAGAAAGAGGCACTTGAAATACTGAACGAAATTAAGAATACATTAACAGAAAAATCTGTAAACCTGTTTACTTATGGTTGGGGAATAATAATAATCGGTGTTTTACTTTCTGTATTCCAACAGTTTGTTGGAATTAATGTTGTTTTATACTATGCACCAGAAATATTTAAAACTTTAGATATTGGAAACGATGCGCCATATATACAAACTATTATAGTTGGTATTGTCAATTTTGGCTTTACTATCGTTGCAATAAAAACAGTAGATAGCTATGGGAGAAAGCCATTAATGATAATTGGTGCATTTGGAATGGCACTTTCTATGATTTCATTAGGGTTTGCATTCTTTAGTCAAATTGGAGGCTATGTAGCCTTAATATGCATGATGGCATATGTAGCTAGTTTTGCTTTAAGTTGGGGGCCGGTTACTTGGGTATTATTATCTGAGATATTTCCAAATAACATTCGTAATAAAGCATTAGCTATCGCAGTTGCAGCTCAGTGGTTTTCTAATTTTATAGTATCTCAAAGTTTTCCAATGATGAATGATAACAACTACCTTATTGAAACATTCAATAATGGATTTGCTTATTGGATATATGGCGGTATGTCTCTGCTAGCTGCATTATTTGTTATTAAATTTGTTCCAGAAACTAAAGGAAAAAAATTAGAAGAAATGGATAATCTCTGGAAGAGATAATTGCATACCAATCACTTTTAACAAATGATTTCAGTTAAGTATTAAATCCTTATAATATGAAAATTGAGAACAACATTAAGATAATATAATAAATGGATAAAAAGGTAAATCTAATTTAGACATCCATAACCTCACTATTAAACATAATTATACGAACACATCCCGTAAAAAGAAAACCGATATTATTTGAGTAGTGTAGAGCTAATAATAAGTTACTGTTGATATTTTTTGGGTTTTAAGTAGTACTGGCCGTACAATAATCGTATAATTTTTAAAAATAACCAACCCTAGAACGGTAATTATACAGAGTTATCAAATAACAGTATTGTATAAAAATATTGTAAATTTAAAATGCAAAAAACAACTTACGTATTGAATTCAAAAGCTGTAAATATTGTTTGGTTAAAACGGGACCTTCGTTCTCAAGATCATGCACCTTTATTAAAGGCTGAATGTGCTGGGATTCCTTATCTCATTATCTATCTCTTTGAACCTTCTAGAATTGAGTATCCAGATACCAGTCAAAGACATTTGCAGTTTGTATACCATTCAATAGGTAATTTAGATAAAGTATTAAGTGAATTTAATAGACGAGTTGAGTTGTTTTATGGAGAGGCTATAGAGGTGTTTAATTATTTAATTAAGGACTTAGATATCATTTCTGTTTTTAGTTACCAAGAAAGTGGAACACAAGGCTCTTGGGAACGCGACAAAAAAATAAAACAGTTTTGTAAGTCCAATCAAATTAACTGGGAAGAATCACAACGAGATGGTATTTTAAGAGGTATTAAAAATAGGGAAGATTGGAATAAAAAATGGCATCTTAAAATGCATACATCAGTCATTCAAAACAAATATACAATCTCCAAAGAAACGCGCTTAGAACACCCCTTTCTAATGCCTTCAATATTAGAGTCTCAACTAAAAGAGTACCCAAATCACTACCAACCACCAGGAGAAAAAAATGCCTGGAGGTACTTAAAGTCTTTCACTAACCAACGA
>Ga0308016_10000989_pt1 | contig 14306 bp, 12 predicted proteins | sample Neamet233_FD_203129 | JGI IMG/M metagenome (GOLD analysis project Ga0308016, IMG submission 203129) | Marine microbial communities from water near the shore, Antarctic Ocean - #233 | ecosystem: Environmental > Aquatic > Marine > Unclassified | place: Southern Ocean | collected 2014-07-28
TGCATTTTATGTTTTTCCAAGCTGTAAAAATTTAATTGGAAGAAAGGATTCTAATGGCAATGAATTAAAAACTGATACTGATTTTGTTCAATCTTTGTTAGAGAACAATGGTGTGGCAGTTGTACAAGGCTCGGCATTTGGCTTAGCGGGTTTCTTCAGAATATCTTACGCAACTTCCATGGAAAATCTTAAGAAAGCTTTAGAAAAAATATCTACTTTCTGTAAATATTTAAAATAGATTATTTAAATTAGTGAGATAAAAACTTTTCCGCTTCTAAAGCAGCCATACAGCCCATCCCGGCAGCAGTCACAGCTTGTCTAAATATCTTATCTTTAACATCTCCAGCTGCAAATACACCTGGTATATTTGTTTTTGTAGAGTCTGGTTTTGTAATTAAGTATCCCTCTTTGTCCATGTTTAGTTGATCCTTGAATAAAGCGGTAGCCGGGTCATGTCCAATTGCAATAAACAAACCATCTACTTTTAGTTCAGTAATATCATTAGTTTTTAAATTTTTTATTTTAATTGCATTCACGCCCTTTGGTTCAGAAGTTCCTAAAACCTCTTCAACTGCACTGTCCCAAATAATTTCTATTTTTTTATTTGCTTTAAGTTTTTCTTGAAGTAGTTTTTCAGCTCTTAATTCATTTCTTCTATGAATAAGTTTAACTTTTGATGCAAATTTAGTTAAAAATATTGCTTCTTCAACCGCAGCATTGCCTCCACCAACTACTGCCACAACCTGTTCCTTGAAAAAGAAACCATCACATGTAGCGCAAGAAGAAACGCCAAAACCTTTAAATTCTTGTTCGCTTTTTAAATTTAACCATCTAGCCTGAGCACCTGTTGAAATTATAAAACTATCAGCTGTATAAATTTGACCGCTATCACCTGTAGCTGTAAAAGGTTTTTTAAACAAATCCACTTTACTAATATGATCTTGTATCATTTCAGTTCCAACTGCTTCTGCTTGACCCTTCATTTCATCCATCAACCAAGGTCCTTGAATAACCTTTGAATAACCTGGGTAGTTTTCTACTTCAGTTGTTGTCGATAGTTGACCGCCCGGTTGGGAACCGTAAACTAAGATAGGTTTTAGCATAGCTCTGGCGGCGTAAATCGCAGCAGTATAACCTGCAGGCCCAGATCCAAGAATTAACACTTTTGTGTGTTTAGGTGATTTATTATTCATTGTATTAAAGATATATAGTAACTTATGTCAAAATTAAAAGCACTCCTTTTAACGCAGGGAATGCACGGTATGATAAGTCAAGTTGAAGGTTTAGCTAAAGCTCTTAATTTAGATTACAGACACCAAACTATAAAATTAAAAAAATTTTGGAATTACATACCACCAAAATTTACTCCAATTTCTGAAAATATATTAAGTGAAAAATTTACTTGTGATGCCGATGTAATCATCTCGTGTGGAAGAAAAAGTGTTGTACCATCAATTGCACTTAAGAATAAATTTGGCAAAAAAATCCTAAACGTGCACATACAAGACCCTAAAGTAAAACTGAGTAATTTTGATTTTATTGTTGCTCCAGAGCATGATGGTTTAAAAGGAGAAAACGTTTTAACTAGTAGAGGCGCAATTCACTATTTAACAAATGATGAATTAGAAGTTAACAAGAATTATTTAAAGTCTAGAATAAATAGTCAAAAGAAAGTAGTAACTTTAATAATAGGTGGACCAACTAAACACTATGACTACAATGAAAAAGTTGTAGACAGTATCTTTTTAAAAATTAAACAAAACTTTTTAGATAATAATTATCAATTAATAGTAGTACCTTCAATGAGGACCCCACAAAATATAATTGATAAAGCTAAAAATTATTTTAATGAAGATCAGATTATAATACCTAATATTGATAAGAAAGCTTACCTTTGTTCATTAAAGATCGCAGATCATATTATTGTTACTTGTGATTCTACCTCAATGATCTCGGAAGCTGCAATTACAGGTAAACCTATTTACGTAGCTCAAATGCCTGCAATTAAAAATAACAAAAGATTTAAGAGTTTTTTTAATTTATTTCTCTCATTAAGTATAATAAAAGAATTAGGTGCCCATGTAGAAAATTGGACTTATCCTAGACTAAATGAAACAAAAAAAATAGCAGATCAAATAAGAGAAAAAATTAAACAGCATGACTTTTCTTAATTCAATTTTAAATAATTCTAAAGAACACAACGATCCATTTAAACATTGGGAATTAAATGAACCTTTGTCGAATGATGCAATTAATGAAATTATAAAAGCCGATATACCAAATTTCAGTGATCTCAAATTAGAGTACGATGGCACAAGAGCAATCGATGGTGGAGCACCTGAATTTAGAGAAGGAATTGCAGAAGGTGGAAAAGCTATAAAATTTAGATGTTTTATTACAAAAGAAAATACTCAAAATTTTCCAGCCTTAACTAAATTCATAAATGAATTACAATCTAAAGAAACGTGTTCAAAAATTTCTAAACTTATTAATAAAGATCTTTCTAATTCCTATGTAAGAGTAGAAGTAATTTGTGACCGAAAAGGATTTTGGCTTAAACCACACTGTGATATTAAAGAAAAACTAGTGTCTTGTCTTTTATTCATTAATGAATTTAACGAGTCGGAAAGTTTAGGTACCGATTTTTATAATGAAAAATTGGAAAAAGTTAAGACAGTTCCTTACAAGAATAATTATGGATATTTTTTTTCCAGTGGTCCAAATACTTGGCATGGCATGGAAAAAAAAGAAATAGTTAAAGAAAGACGCTGCTTGCAAGTAAACTATGTTTCTTTTGAGACTGACTGGCAAGTTAAAGGTTGATATAGTTTAAATTAACTAAGGAGAAATATGGCAACTTATGAATGTAATAAATGTGGAATGTCAGTTAATGCGACTTGTGGAAAATGTAACGCTCCATTAATAGATGGTATTTTAAATTTAGATAATGGCGGGGGTTCCGTTCAAGTATCTGAATGTCCGAATAAACATGGGAAAATTAAATCTCCACTATGCTGTGGCCAAGATATGACTTGTCCAGTTGGTTAAATATCCTGGAGAGAGGTTACGGTAATCTTTTTTGTTTTTAAAGATTTAATTCCTTTTAGACAAACTTGTGCTGTCGACATGTTAGTGCAGTAAGGAACTTTATTTACTAGTGTCGCTCTCCTTAAAGCCATTGCATCATGTAGTTGATGCTCGCTATTTCCGCCCCCAGTATTAATCACTAAAGCAATTTTCTTTGAATTTAAAACATCAACAATATGAGGCGAACCTCCGCTAACTTTATTTATTTTTTTACATCTCATGCCATGTTTAACAATAAAGTCTGCAGTCCCACCTGTTCCACATAGAGTAAAGTTTAATTTTAACAACTGTCTGGCTAAATCTACCCCTTCTTCTTTATGACTATTTTTTAGAGATATAAATGCTAAGCCTTTTGTAGGTAAAGAATTAGAGGCACCAATTTGACTTTTTGCAAATGCCATTCCAAAGTCCCTGTCAAAACCCATTACCTCACCAGTAGATTTCATCTCCGGTCCTAGTAGTACGTCACTTTTTGGAAATTTATTAAAAGGAAATACGGCTTCTTTAACCGCAAACATATTTTTAGTTTTACTTTTTAAATTAAATTTAGATAATTTTTCCCCAGTCATTACTCTTGATGCGATTTTAGCAAGTGGAAGCCCTTTAGCTTTTGACACAAACGGCACTGTTCTACTAGCTCTAGGGTTTACCTCAATGACATAAATTTCATCATTTTTAATTGCAAATTGAACATTCATAAAACCTTTAACATTTAAAGCTAAGGCTAATTTCTTAGTTTGATTTTCTATTTCGGTTATTAAATTTTTCTTAATTGATATTGGTGGCAGACAACAAGCAGAGTCACCCGAGTGAATACCTGCTTCTTCAATATGCTGCATTATTCCGGCAACAAATACTTGTTTACCATCAGATATAGCATCCACATCAATTTCCATTGCATTATCAATAAACTTATCAATTAATATTGGATTATTTTCTGCTGCTTTAAATGCCTCCTCTACAAATTTTTTTAGTTGCCTTTTTTCGTAGACAATCTCCATTGCTCTTCCACCTAAAACGTATGAAGGTCTAACCATTAAAGGTAAACCTATTTTATTTGCAATTTGAATAGCTTGTTTAAACGTTTTAGCTATACCGCTCTCAGCTTGTTTTAATTTCAATTTATCGAGTAATTTTCTAAATCTATCCCTATCTTCAGCCAAATCGATAGAAGTATACTTAGTTCCTAAAATCGGAAACTTATTGTCATGTAAAAACTTTGCGAGTTTAATGGGTGTTTGTCCTCCAAATTGAGCAATAACTCCTACAAGGTTTCCTTTTTCTTTTTCTTTTTTAATAATATTATAAACATACTCTTCCTTAAGTGGCTCAAAATATAATCTATCACTTGTGTCGTAGTCAGTTGATACAGTTTCTGGATTACAATTAATCATTATAGTCTCAAAACCAACATCTTTAAGGGCATAACTGGCTTGACAACAACAGTAATCAAATTCAATTCCTTGACCAATTCTGTTAGGTCCGCCACCTAAAATTATAATTTTTTTCTTTGATGAAGGATTAGCCTCACATTCAGATCTAGCCGAATAGTTTCTTTGATACGTAGAATACATGTAGGGAGTAAAAGATTTAAATTCCGCAGCACATGTGTCCACTTTTTTGTAAACAGGAAGTACTTTTAATGCAGTTCTTTTTTTTCGAATAATTCCTTCCGATGTTTTAGTGATTTCTGCTAATTTTTTATCTGAAAAACCTATAGATTTAATTCTGTTAAATTCATTGTAATTTTTTGGTAGTCCTTCTTTCTTAATTTTATTTTCAGCTTCTACTATCTCTTTTATTTGTGCCAAGAACCAATTATCTATTTTTGATAAGTTTTGTATTCTTCTAATATCAATTTTTTTTCTGAAAGCTTCAGCAACTAATAAAATTTTATTAGGTATATTTTTCTTTAATTCTTTTTCTATATTTTTTTTATTAAGTAAAAAAATTCTATCTAATCCTGAAAACCCAATTTCAAGAGATACAAGTGCTTTTTGAAGAGACTCTTTAAAGTTTCTTCCAATAGCCATCGCCTCACCAACAGATTTCATTGAAGTACCTAATATTGCATCAGATGTAGAAAATTTTTCAAAGGTAAATCTTGGAATCTTTGTAACCACATAATCTATGCTTGGCTCAAAAGAAGCTGGGGTTGTTTTTGTAATTTCATTTTTTAGTTCGTCTAGTGAGTAACCAACCGCTAATTTTGCAGCTACTTTTGCAATTGGAAAACCAGTTGCTTTAGATGCAAGAGCTGATGACCTAGAAACTCTTGGGTTCATTTCAATAATAACCATTCTTCCATTCTTTGGATTAATTGCAAATTGAACATTAGATCCACCCGTTTCTACTCCAATTTTTCTCAGACAAGCAATCGATGCATTTCTCATTATTTGATATTCTTTATCTGTTAGTGTTAAAGCTGGTGCTACAGTAACAGAGTCACCCGTATGAATTCCCATTGGGTCAATATTTTCAATAGAACAAATAATAATGCAGTTATCTTTTTTGTCTCTAACAACTTCCATTTCAAACTCTTTCCAGCCCTCAAGACATTCTTCTATCAATATCTGGCTTACCGGAGATTCGTGTAAACCATCTTTTACTATTTTAAGGTATTCCTTCTTATTCTTAGCAATACCTCCACCTAAGCCACCTAGAGTAAATGCAGGTCTAATTATTGCAGGTAAACCAATTCGTTTAAGTGCTTTAGCAGCATCTCTAATGTGATTTACAACTTTTGATTTAGGCAAATCTAAACCAATATCAATCATGTTCTTTCTAAATTTTTTTCTATCCTCCGCATTCGCGATCGCTTTAGAATTTGCACCAATCAGTTCAATTTTATACTTTTTTAAAATTCCATTTTTCTCCGCTTCCATTGCTAAATTTAAAGCAGTTTGACCACCCATTGTCGGTAAAATTGCATCTGGTTTTTCTTTCTGTATGATTTTTTCTAAAATTTTTAAAGTAATTGGCTCAATGTAAGTTTTATCGGCAACTCCAGGATCAGTCATAATAGTTGCAGGATTAGAGTTAATTAAAATAACTTTATAGCCCTCATCTTTTAAAGCCTTGCAGGCTTGTGTGCCTGAGTAATCAAACTCACACGCTTGACCAATTATTATAGGTCCTGCACCAACAACTAATATAGTTTTAAGATCTTTTCTTTTTGGCATTTCTTTTCATGTTGTTAATAAATTCTTGAAATAAGTAAATACTATCTTGTGGTCCAGGGTTAGATTCCGGATGATATTGGACAGAGAAAATAGGTTTATTTTTTAATCTTATTCCTTCAATACAGTTATCAAATAAAGATTTATGTGTAATCTCAATATTTTTTGGTAAACTTTTTTTAATTATCTCAAAGCCATGATTTTGGCTTGTGATTTCAACACTATCTTTAATCAAATTTTTTACCGGATGATTAGCTCCTCTATGACCTAATTTCATTTTTTTAGTTTTAGCACCCAATGTTAGAGCTAATATTTGATGCCCAAGGCAAATTCCAAAAATAGGGATATTATTTTTTATTAATTCTCTAACAATATGAATTGCATATTTGCCTGTTGCGGATGGATCACCTGGACCATTCGACAAGAAGATGCCATTTGGTTTTAGTCTTAAAACATCCCGGGCACTTGTCTTGCACGAGACAACAGTGACCTTGCAATTAAAATTAGAAAAATATCTTAAAATATTTTTTTTAATACCATAATCAATCGCAACAACATGCATCGATTTTTTTTTATTTTTTTGATATTTATTATTTTTATTCCAAGTCCTGAATCCTGACCACACATAATTTTTTTTTGTAGAAACTGTTTGTGCTAAATCTAAGTTTTTTAAACCACTCCATTTAATGGTAGAGTTGGTTAATTGCCTTATGTTAAAATTATTTTTTTTAGAAAAAGAAATTGTTCCCTTTGGTGCACCCTTGTTCCTAATGAAATTAGTAAGACTTCTAGTGTCAAGTCCGGTGATTCCAACTATTTTATTCTTTTTCAACCACTGATCGAGACTTTTTAAAGAACGGTAATTAGATGGCTCTGTTATTTCGGAATTTAAAATTACACCTTTTGTCCAAATCTTATCAGACTCGTGATCTTCTTTGTTGGTCCCAACATTTCCCACGTGAGGAAAAGTGAAGTTAATTATTTGTTCTGCATAAGATGGGTCTGAGATGATTTCTTGATAGCCAGTAATTGAAGTATTAAAACAAACTTCTCCAGTTGCTGTTCCTTCATGACCTAAACCAAAACCTTTAAAAAAAGTTCCATTTTCTAAAATTAAAATAGCGGTAGAATTGACCTGTTTAAGATTTTTATTTGAGTTTTTTATTTGTCTTGTCTGTTTCAAATACAACTCATGAGTTAAAGCAAATACTTATAAACATGATTTTGTGGAAGATATGAAATAGAAATATACCCGTCAAGAAAGATGTTTTTCTTTTGAAGAAAAATTGTGATTAAAGTAAAATATATAATTACAAATATGTCTCTACACAGCCAAATAGAAGAAAAATTAAACCAATCTCTTAAGAATAAAGACAAAAGTCTTTATCCAACCCTAAGGCTTATTATTTCAGGTATAAAAGATGTCTTAATTGCCAATAGGACTAAAGAAATTAAAGAGGTATCAGACCAAGATATCATGGGTATTTTAAAAAAAATGGTAAAACAAAGAAACGAATCGTGCGTAGCTTATAAAAAAGCAGGTCGTAAAGAACTTCTAGAAACCGAGACACATGAAATCAAAATAATAAGCTCTTTTCTTCCCAAACAGTTAAACGATGAAGATACAAAAAAGCTATGTGAAGAAGCAATTAAAAAACTAGGAGCTAGCTCTATAAAAGATATGGGCAAAGTAATGGGTGAGCTAAAGAAAATGCACGGTGATGTTTTAGATTTTTCTAAAGTAGGATCAATAATAAAAAAAGTTTTAAAATAATTACAATAATTAAAATGAAATACCCTAAAGAATATCTTGACGAAATTAAGTTGAGATTAAAAGTGTCACAAGTCGTAGGTAAGTCTGTTCAGCTAAAAAAAAGAGGTAAAGAATTTGTAGGCCTGTCTCCATTCAAGAATGAAAAAAGTCCATCATTTACAGTGAGTGATGAAAAAGAATTTTATCATTGTTTTAGCACTGGAGAACATGGAAATATTTTTGATTTTTTAATGAAAACAAAGTCATTAGGCTTTGGTGAAGCAGTCAAAGCGTTAGCAGCTGAAGCAGGTATGCCACAATATAAATTTTCTACGATGGACACTGAAAAGGAAAAAAGATTTAATATATATAGAAACATTTTTAAGAATTATACAGAATTTTTTCACCAGCAACTTTTTAAGTCTGAAAACAATCAAGCCTTATCATACCTGAACAAAAGAGGATTAAATCAAAATATAATTAAAGAATTTAATTTAGGTTATGTGCCTTGGAAAAATAATTTTTACGAAAAACTTTTAACTAAATTTAGCGAAACAGAAATTACTCTAAGTGGTCTTTATTACAAAAATGAAAAAACAAATAGATTTGTTGATCGTTTCAATTCTAGAATTATTTTTCCAATTAATAATTTGACAGGTGAGACAATTGCTTTTGGTGGAAGAATAATTAGAGATAGTCAGCTAGCAAAGTATATTAATTCACCAGAAACTGAATTCTACAAGAAGGGTAGAACAGTTTTTAACTTAGATAGAGCCAAGGCCCTAAGGTCAGAAACAAACGAAACTATTATTGTTGAAGGATATATGGATGTAGTTAGTTTATATGCAGCAGGAGTTAAAAACACAATATCAAATTCAGGCACAGCATTAACTGATACGCAAATAGAATTGATTTGGAAATTCTTTTCTAGCCCTATCATTTGTTTAGATGGCGATCAAAGCGGACAAAGTGCAGCCCTACGTATCGCTGAAAAACTTTTATCATTAATTAATGAGAATAATAAAATTTACTTTTCTATAATGCCCAAAGGAGAAGATCCTGATGATTTTATTAAAAAGAATGGTAAAGAAAAATTTATTGAGTTTCTTAAATCAAAAAAAATAATACAGTCTTATATTTGGGACACATATCTACTAGAGGTAAGTATAAACAATCCTTTTGAAGTATCAAAATTTGAAAAAAAAATTAAGAATTTATGCTATAATATTAAGGATGAAACTTTAAAAAAGTATATTTTAGAATACTTCTTAAGCAAGCTAAAAGATTTAACTCCTATTCAAAATTTTAAAAAAGTTTTTACTCCTTATGTAAAAAAAAAATTTAACGTCCTTAACGAAACAAAAAAACTACACAGAGAACAGAGTAGTTTTTCTAAAGCAGAAATTAAAGAACAATCAATTTTGTATATACTTTTAAATCACTTAGATTCTGTAAAAAACAAAATAGAGGACCTTTTAAAAATAATTTTTTCAAATGAACACAATGAAGAATTAAAAAAGGAGATAATTAATCAGTTTAAGACTAATAAAACATACGAGATTGATAAATCAAAAATTGATGAAAAATTTAATGATCTAGTAAATAAAGTAGAAAAAAATAATAACTTGAAAAATATACTTCTTAAAAAAGAAAGTGAAGAACGAGAAGAGATATTGACCGACCTAATAGAAGAGTTAAAAAAAATGAATCAACAAAAACAAATTGAATTTTTGGAGAATAAGGTAGCAAAAAATTTAGATGAGAGTTCTTATTCTGATCTTATTAAGCTTAAAAGTCAGCTAAATAGGGAATAAAAAAAGATAGATTTTACGTAAATTCATACTATATATAGCTTCGCTTTAATTTAAAAAATTAGCCAGATGGTAGAAAAATTAATTACAAAATCATTCGAGAGACTTCTTGATAAAGGAAAGGTTCGTGGGTTTATAACCTATGAAGAACTAGGAAAATCTTTAGGAAAAAGAGGAAGCTCAGTAGAAAATGTAGAAAAAGCGTTCATGATTATTCTAGATCATGTAGTTACGCTTGTAGAAAAAAAATCTCAGTATCAATCGAATAAAAAAAAAGATGCTCCTGCAGCCGGTGAAGAAAAACAATCTGACAAGAGTGATGACCCAATTAGAATGTACCTCAGAGAAATGGGTGGTGTTGAACTTCTTTCAAGAGAGGGAGAAATTTCTATCGCAAAAAGAATCGAGGCAGGAAAAGATGTTATGATCAATGCTTTAACACAAAGCCCTTTGGTTGCAAAAAAAATATATGAGTGGAAAGAAAAAATTGAAAGTAGTGAACTTTTAGTTAGAGATATTATAGATATAGACTCAACTTACGAAGATTTTGAAGCAGATGCTCAAGAAAGTAAAAAAATTAAAGCCGAAGCGAAGAATAAGAAAAATAAAGAGGAAAATAAAAAACCTGAAGAAGGAACGGCAGTTCCAGCGGAAGAAGAAGATGAATTTAATGTTTCTCTTGCAAAAATGGAAGAAGAAATAAAGCCTAAAATTATAAGTATAATTGACGACCTAACTAAAGAATACACAAAATTACAAAAGTATCAAAGAGAGAAGTTAGATTGTATTTTAGCCTCAAAAGAACTTTCAGTATCTAAAAATAAAAATTTTAAAAAGATTCAACTAGCACTAGTTGACAATTTCAAGAATTTACAACTAGCACCCTCCGTAGTTGAGGAACTGGTGCAGGCCCATTATAAAGAAAATAAAAAAATTGTTTCTTTAGAAGGAGTTCTTTTAAGACTAGCAATAGATAATAAAATTACTCGTGATGAGTTTTTAAAATATTATATTGGCAATGAAATAAATCCTAAATTTGAAACTTTCTTAACGGAGAACGCAACTTGGAGAGCTTTTTTTAAAAAGTTTAAAAATGATTTTAGTGAAATTAGAGAAAGATTAGTTGAGTTTAGTGAAAAAATAGGACTTTCGGTAGGAGAGTTTAAAAAATTAGTAAGTAGAATTCAAAAAGGAGAAAGAGAATCTCGAATAGCTAAAAAAGAGATGGTAGAAGCTAATTTAAGATTAGTAATTTCTATAGCTAAAAAATATACCAACAGAGGATTACAGTTCTTAGATTTAATTCAAGAAGGTAATATTGGCCTTATGAAAGCCGTTGATAAATTTGAGTACAGAAGAGGATATAAATTTTCTACCTATGCCACATGGTGGATTAGACAAGCAATCACAAGATCTATTGCTGACCAGGCAAGAACAATTAGAATACCAGTTCACATGATTGAAACAATAAATAAAATTGTAAGAACGCAAAGACAAATAATGAGTGAATTTGGAAGAGAACCCACGCCAGAAGAGCTAGCAAAAAAACTTGCAATGCCTTTAGAGAAAGTTAGAAAAGTTTTAAAAATTGCAAAGGAACCAGTTTCTCTAGAAACTCCCGTTGGAGACGAAGAAGACAGTAGTCTTGGCGACTTTATAGAAGACAAAAATGCTCTTCAACCTTTAGACACTGCTATTCAATCTAATTTAAGTGAATCTACAACTAAAATATTAGCCTCTTTGACACCTAGAGAAGAAAGAGTTTTAAGAATGAGATTTGGAATAGGCATGAATACAGATCACACATTAGAAGAAGTTGGGTTGCAATTTTCAGTAACAAGAGAAAGAATAAGACAAATTGAAGCCAAAGCCTTAAGAAAACTTAAGCATCCAAGTAGATCTAAACAACTTAAAAGTTTCCTCGAAAAATAATTTCTGCTATACAACGTTATTGTTTTGGGCCTGTAGCTCAGTTGGTTAGAGCAGTACACTCATAATGTATTGGTCGTAGGTTCGAGTCCTACCGGGCCCACCAATTAATTATTAATAAACTCTTCTAATTTTAAAAATAAAATATTTATATCGTTATTGTTTGAGTTCAAGATTGAGGCAAACTCCTCTTTTTGAGTTTTAGCTAAACTTAACCCCTCTACAATTAAATCTCTAATTAAAGGTTTGGTAGGATCCTTTGTATAAATCCTCCAGTTTATTTTTATCTCTGGTTGTGATGGGCTCTCTAATATTTTTGAAACAACAATTGTAGTAGTTTCACTTTTTTGCTCAGCACTTATAATTTCGAATTTTTGTTCTGAGTAATCAGTTAATCTAGAAGTCAAACTTTTTAAAAAATATTTCGTAAATAATTCTTTATATCTTTTAAGCGTTTCTTGATCTAAGGTTTTTCTTACTTTCCCCAATGTGTACATAGAAAGAGCATTAATATCTACATGCTCAAGAGCAATAGCTTCAACTTTTTTAGCTTTATCAATTTTTGAAATATTTTTATCACTTAGTGTTTCAATAGCATCCTTTAAGAGCTCACTAATAAAATTTTTAGGTTCTGAATTATAAGCAAAGCTATTCGTGCTAATTAGAATTAAAGCTACAAATGCAAAGGAGCTAGTTAATTTATTCATGTAAATTTTTTATTTGCTTAATTCATCCCATTCAGCTTCGTCATTTGCTGAAAAGGTGTTGCCAATTTTTTTGGCTCTATTTTGTAAATATAAACTTTTTAAAGCTGCATATATATCTATAGAATTTTTTTCTAAACTATTTAAATTTGTCATGTTATCGGCTCTAAAATCTACCGCAGAAGCACCTTTTACTGAAAAATAATCTAGGTCATTTCCTGAAATATTCCATAAGTCATGTTCTCTAATTGTTACATGTGCAAATGGATCAACAAAACTATCTGCAACCATTCCGAATGAATCTCTAACTGTTGTTGGACCTAATATTGGCAATACAAAATAACATCCGCCGCCAAACCCATAAGCTCCCAATGTTTGACCTACATCTTCTTGTTGATTTTTTAATCCCATTTTAGCAGCAGGATTGCCAAAACCAAGAACACCAATAGTGCTGTTAATTAAAAAGCTTGCACTCGATTCTCCGGCTAGTCTCCATTGACCTTGTAAAATATGATTTGGGACAGTTAACAATGTTCCAATGTTCGAAGTAAAATTTCCTGTTCCTTTTTTTATTGAATCTGGCAATTTATTGTAACCAGAAGCAATTGGTTTAAGAACAGCTTTATCAACGACCTGGTTGAACTTAAAAATGCTACGACTTACTTTCTCAAAACATTCTTTTTCTGTTTCCGCTCTCAAACCTGTTGAAAGAAGCAAGATACTTGCTGAAATTAAAATTATGATTTTTTTAAAGTTCACTGTGTTTGTATATATAATATTTTTTGATTTACTAGTGCAAAAAAACCACTATTACCAAATGTTTATATGCTATTATAACCGCAGTTCTAATTATGAAGACTATTATCCTTAAATCCCTAAATCACTCTATTAAACACCGCGCTAAGAAATCCATCAAGTTTATTGTAATTCACTATACAGGAATGCAATCAGAACGTGCATGCATTAAAAGATTAATCAGCCATGAGAGCCAAGTCAGCATACATTACCTAGTCAATAGAGAAGGAACCATAACAAAAATGGTAGATGAAAAAAAAGTTGCCTGGCATGCTGGGAAATCAATGTGGAAAAATTTAATTAATCTTAACGATAAATCCATTGGTATTGAACTCGTAAATAAAGGCCATCAATTCGGATATGAAAATTTTTCTAAAAAACAAATTTCCCAATTAATTTTACTTTGTACGTTTTTAATAAAAAAATATAAAATAAAAAATTCAAATATTCTTGGTCATTCAGACATAGCGCCTTTAAGAAAAAAAGATCCAGGAGAAAAATTTCCTTGGCACTTTTTATCCAAAAAAAAAATTGGTTATTGGCATAATGTAAATAAAAAAAATATTAAAAATAAAAAAATAAGCAAAAGTGTTGTACGTAATATTTTTTTTAATAATTTACACAAAATTGGTTATCGATATTTTAATAAAAAAAAATCATCTAAAAATGACTCAAAAGTAATAAAAGCATTTCAGAGGAGGTTTAGACAGAATAAGGTTGATGGACTAATTGATCAAAATTGTCTTGAAATTAGTGACTATTTAGCTAGTTCTTTTAAATATTAGCTTGATTTTTGCCATATAAGTATAATAAAACTTCAACGCTAGATAGTTGGCTTGTCGCTATTAACTTTAGTTAGTAGAGGAAAGTCCGGGCTCCATAAAGACACAGTGCCAGTTAATAGCTGGCGAGGGTGACCTCAGGGACAGTGCCACAGAAAATAAACCGCCTTATCAAGGCAAGGGTGAAAAGGTGTGGTAAGAGCACACCGGTTTTTTGGTAACAAAAAACGCATGGTAAACCCCACTGGGAGCAAGGCTAAATAGAG
>Ga0308016_10000993_pt1 | contig 14282 bp, 16 predicted proteins | sample Neamet233_FD_203129 | JGI IMG/M metagenome (GOLD analysis project Ga0308016, IMG submission 203129) | Marine microbial communities from water near the shore, Antarctic Ocean - #233 | ecosystem: Environmental > Aquatic > Marine > Unclassified | place: Southern Ocean | collected 2014-07-28
ACCGATCTTCCCAAATGATAAAATTCTGGCAACCTCTGTTGGCGCAAAGGATTTAATTATCAATGCAAAAGTGCATGAAAGCTTAGAATCTGCTGTAAAAAAAGTGGATTATGTTATTGCTACATCTGCAAGATTTAGAAATAAGAACATTAAACACATAAAATTAAATGATTTAAAGAAAATTGACTTTAATAAGAAAGTTGCATTTTTATTTGGCTCCGAGGCCTCAGGACTATCTAATAATGAAATTAGTTATGCAAATTATACAATGCAAATACCAACCAATCCTGATTTTAAGTCTTTAAATTTATCTCACAGTGTCATTATCATTGCTCACTCAGTAGCTAATATTATTAGTTTAAAAGGAGCTGAATATTCAAAGTCAAAAAAAGTGTCACTTGCTAGCAAAAAAGATGTTCAGGCAATGACCAATCTATGTATAAAAAAATTAGAAGAAAAGGGCTTTTTTAAACCTCAAGAGAAGAAGCCTATTATGCTGGAAAACTTAAGAAGTATTTTTTCTAAAATGGAGCTATCTGAGAAAGAAACACGTATTTTATCAAGTGTAATTGCTAGTTTAGCTAAAAAGGTTGATTGACAAAATAATGAGTAAGTTTATAACCCCATCTATCAAATGACAAAAAGAATAAGTTCTAAACACAAAATAGACAGAAGGTTAAAAATAAACTTGTGGGGTAGACCTAAGAGTCCCTTTAACACTAGAGCGTATGGCCCTGGTCAGCATGGTCAGTCTAGACAAGGAAAACCCTCTGATTATGGAATTCAACTTCAAGCTAAACAAAAATTAAAAGGTTACTACGGAAATATTAATGAAAGACAATTTAGAAATATTTATAAAAAAGCTGTAATGCAAAAAGGTGATACTGGTGAAAACTTAATTGGATTGCTTGAAAGAAGATTGGATGCTGTTGTTTATAGAGCGAGGTTTTCAACAACAATATTTTCAGCTAGACAGCTTATTAACCACGGACACGTAAAAGTTAATGGTAAAAAAGTTAATATAGCAAGTTATGTTGTTACTGAGGAAGATACTATTGAAATTAGAGATAAATCTAAACAGTTAGCATTTATTGATATTGCTTTAGCTAACAAGGAAAGAGAAACCCCAGAATACATTAAGATGGATGAAAAGAACAAAAAAGTTACTTTTGTTCGAACGCCTAAGTTTGAAGAAGTTCCTTATCCAGTTGTGATGGAACCCAATCTAGTAATTGAATATTATTCTAGATAATAATTTTTATTTTTTAAAATTAATTTCTTTATCCTCAAGAATTTTTTTAAACTCACCGTTTTCGTACATTTCTTTAACGATATCACAACCACCTACAAATTCGCCTTTAATATAAATTTGTGGAATGGTAGGCCAATCACTGAATTCTTTTATGCCTTCTCTTAAAGATTGGTTTTCAAGAACATTGATCCCTTTATAATTAACTTCTAAAATTTTTAACATATTTGAAACAGCCATAGAGAATCCACACTGCGGAGCGTCGGGCGTTCCTTTCATAAACAAGCAAACTTCATTATTAGTAATTAAGCTATTGATTAAATCTTTAGTTTCTTGGTTCATTATTACTCCTTTGTTTTAATTGCTAAAGCGTGCAGCTCATTTCCCATTTTTCCTTTTAGGGAATTGTACACCATTTTGTGTTGTTCAATTTTGCTCTTTCCTGAGAACTTACCAGAAGCTACTGTAGCTGAGTAGTGATTTCCATCACCTGCTAAATCTTGGATTTCAATTACTGCGTCAGGTAAAGCTTCTTTAATAAGAGCTTTAATTTCTTTTAAATCCATTGCCATTATTTGTTCATATAATTAGTTAACCAAGTTGTATGTGATTTAATTAAATCGTCAATTGATACTTTTGACTTATCATCAATAATCAGATTATCAGCATTTACAGTTCCAAGTTCATCAAAATGAACTGAATTTTCTAAAAGTATTTTAATTACATCTTGAAGATTATTTTTATCAATTTCTATTAGATATCTACCTTGGTCTTCTCCAAATAAATATTCAAATTGATTAATTAAGTAATTAGGTTTTTTAAGAGTTGCACCTTTTTTACCTTTTATACACATTTTACATAAAGCGGTAATAATACCACCCAAAGATACATCGTGAGCGGCTTTAATAAATCTTTTATCAATAAGTTTTAAGATAGTTTCTCCATTATTTTTTTCATTAAATAAATTAATCTCTGGTGGAGGACCATTTTTTTCATTTAGAATATCTCTAGCAAATAAGCTCTGACCTAAGTGTCCTTCAGTTTTTCCAATTACTAAAAGAATATTTCCAGTCTCTTTAAGATTCATGGTAATCATATTTTTGTAATTTGTGAGTAGCCCAACACCACCAATAGATGGTGTGGGTTTTATTCCAATATCTTTTGTTTGGTTATAAAATGATACATTTCCAGAAACTACTGGAAAATCTAGATACAAACTAGCTTCACCTAAACCCTGAACACACTCTACAAACTCACCCATATTTTCTTGATTTTCAGGACTACCAAAATTTAAACAGTTTGTGATTGCAATAGGTTTTGCACCAACAGAAATTAAATTTCTCCAACTTTCACAAACAACTTGTTTTCCACCACTTAAAGGATGAGCCCAGCAATACACTGCTGATGAATCTATGGAAGCTGCAACAGCTTTAGATGTGCCATGAATTCTAACTACACCAGCATCTCCACCAGGTTTTTGAATAGTATCACCCATAACAGTATGATCGTATTGTTGCCAAATCCATTCTTTACTACACACATTGGGGTTAGATAAAACTTTACTTAAAACATTTGCTATTTTTAAATTTTTAAATTGTTCTTTTTCAAATTTTACTTTTTTTGGAAGTTTAGCTTTTTTCCATTTTCGATTATACATTGGAGAGTTTTCAACCAATGTATTAATGGGAATATCTGCAACTTTTTTTTCATCAAAATAAAGTTCAATTTTTTTACTCTTGGTTGTTTTTCCAATTACTGCAAAATCTAAATTCCATTTATCAAATATTTTTTTTGCCAAGTCTTCTTTTCCATTTTCTAAAACTATAAGCATTCTTTCTTGGCTTTCTGAAAGCATAATCTCATAAGGAGTCATTTTTGACTCTCTACAAGGAACCATGTTTAAATTTATTTCTATACCTAAGTTTCCTTTAGATGCCATTTCAATACTAGAAGAGGTTAAGCCAGCAGCACCCATATCTTGAATTGCTATAATTGAATCTCCTGCCATTAATTCTAAACAAGCTTCTAATAAAAGTTTTTCTGTGAATGGATCTCCAACTTGAACAGTTGGTTTTTTTTCTTCAATTTTGTCATCAAAAGAAGCTGAAGCCATGCTTGCACCATGAATTCCATCTCTCCCAGTTTTTGACCCAACATATATCACGGGCTTTCCTAAACCAGCAGCTTTTGAATAAAATATTTTATTTTTCTTAACTAGTCCTAGTGTCATGGCATTTACTAAAATATTACCGTTATAAGACTCGTCAAAACTAGTTTGGCCAGCAATAGTTGGAACGCCCATGCAGTTACCGTAACCACCAATTCCATGAACTACACCACGAAGTAAATTCTTAGTTTTTTTATTTTGAGGCGAACCAAAGTGAATTGAATTAAGGTTTGCAATAGGTCTTGCACCCATTGTAAAAATATCTCTCATAATTCCACCCACGCCAGTTGCAGCGCCCTGATAAGGCTCAATAAATGATGGGTGGTTATGACTTTCAATTTTAAAAACTATTGCATCATCATCACCTATATCAATAACACCAGCATTTTCACCTGGACCTTGAATCACATTTTTCCCTTTTGTAGGTAAATTCTTAAGATGAAATCTCGATGACTTGTATGAACAATGCTCATTCCACATAGCAGAAAAAATTCCAAGCTCAGTAATATTTGGAACTCTTTTTAGTAAATCACAAATTTTTTTATATTCATCTTTTTTTAAACCATGATCAATTGCAATTTGCTCATTAACTATCATTATTTTAAATTGTTAATTAAGTTTTCAAAAAATATTGACCCATCTTCACCAGATAGAGCAGGGTCGATCATTCTCTCAGGATGAGGCATCATACCTAAAACATTTTTTTCTTTATTAAAAATACCAGCAATATTTTTAATAGAACCATTCGGATTGTTTTCTTCATTAACATTTCCTGATTTATCAGAGTAAAATAACGCTATTTGATCATGATTATTAATTTCTTTGATTTGTTCTTTTGAGCAAAAGAAATTTCCCTCATTATGAGCGATATGAAATTCAAAAGTATTTTTTTTAACATCTTTAAAATATACATTATCTTTATTGTTAACTTTTACAAAAACGTTTTTACAAATAAATTCCAAGTACTTATTTCTAAGTAATACACCTGGAAGCAAACCTGCTTCTATTAAAATTTGAAAACCATTACAAATACCCATAACCTTGCCACCACCTTTTGCAAAGTTAAGTACTGATTCCATAATTCTAGATTTTGATGCCATGCTTCCACATCTAAGGTAGTCCCCATAAGAAAAGCCACCAGGTAAAACAACTAAATCACTTTTTGGTAGCTCTAAGTCATCATGCCAAACTATCTTATTTTTAAAACCAAACTTTTTTAATGCAACATCCATGTCTCTATCACAATTCGATCCAGGGAAAGTTATTACAGATGAATTCATTGTTTATTACTGTGACTCAATAATTTTATAATTTTCTATTACTAAATTAGCCAAAAGTTTTTTACACATCTCTTCTACTTTTTCTTCAGCTTTTTTCTTGTCATTTTCTTTTGTATCAATTTCAAAGTACTTTCCTTGCCTTACTTCGTTGACATTCTCAAACCCCATGCCATCTAATGTTTGATGAATAACTTTACCTTGTGGGTCTAATACGTCTTTTTTAAGTGTGATAATCACAGATATTTTCATATTTACTTTCTTTTTTTTATAGATCTTAATTTTGTAACATTGACTGAACTTAAATTTGAATTTTCATGAAGAATTCCTAGTCTCCTCGCAACCTCAGTATAAGCTGGTATCAGGTCTCCCAAGTCTTTTCTAAATCGATCTTTATCAAGCTTTTTATCAGTCACTGAGTCCCATAATCTACAAGTATCAGGGCTTATTTCGTCGGCTAAAATAACTTCAGATTTACCATTTATCTTTATTCTTCCAAATTCTAGTTTAAAATCTATTAATTTAATTCCAACACCCCTGAACATACCAATCATAAAATCATTAATCCGTAGGATCATTTTTTTAACTTTTTCTAATTCTTGTTTTGAGGCCCAATCAAAAGCTAATATATGCTCTTCTGCAATTAAAGGATCACCTAATTTATCATCTTTTAAGCAATACTCTAACAAAGGTTCTTTTAAAACTGTACCATCTTCAATTCCAAGTCTTTTTGTTATAGATCCTGTCGCAACATTTCTTATAATGAATTCTATCGGAATAATTTCAACAAGCTTGATAATTTGTTCTCGCATATTTAATCTTTTTACTAAATGATTTTTTATTCCAATTTGTCCTAAATTTATAAGAATGTGTTCAGATATTCTATTATTTAAAACTCCCTTACCTTCAATTTTAGATTTTTTTAAGTTATTAAAAGCAGTCGCATCATCTTTAAAATATTGAATAACTAGATTTTTGTCAGCTGTTGCATAGATAATTTTTGCTTTTCCTTCGTATAATTTTTTACCTTTTTTCATTACTTAAAAACTCTTCTAAAGATTAAATCTATGTTTTTAAAGTGAGATGAATAATTGAATATTGCTTTAAGTTTTTTATGGGAAATTTTAGTTATAACAAATTTGTCTTTATTTATAACATCAAATAAATTTAAATTTTCAGCAAAGCATTTCTTGGCATAGTTTTGAACTATTTTATAAGATTGCTCTCTACTTAGGCCTGATTTAGTTAACTCAAGCATAACTTCTTGAGAAAAGATCAAACCCTTTGTTAAATTTAAATTTTCAATCATCTTTTTTGGATACACAATCATTTTATCCAAAATATTTCCAAGTCTAACCAGAGCAAAATCTAAAGTTATGTTTGCATCTGGTCCAATATTTCTTTCAACACTAGAATGAGAAATATCTCTTTCATGCCATAAGGCAATATTTTCAAGTGCAGGAACAACAGCGCTTCTAACCATTCTTGCAAGTCCAGTTAAGTTTTCACTCAGGATTGGATTTTTTTTGTGTGGCATAGCTGAGGAGCCTTTTTGATCTTTTGAAAAAAATTCTTGAACTTCATAAACTTCAGTTCTTTGTAAATGTCTAATCTCAATTGCAACTCTTTCAACTGAACCTGCAATAATTCCAAGAACAGAAAAATAAAATGCATGTCGATCCCTTGGTATAACCTGGGTAGATATTGGTTCTACTTTTAAGCCAAGTTTCTTAGCAACATACTTTTCAACACTTGGACTTATGTTTGCAAATGTCCCAACAGCACCTGAAATTGCACATGTTGAAATTTCATCGATTGCATCTACTAGTCTTTTTCTGTTTCTTTTAAATTCCTCATAAAACGAAGTAAGTTTTAAGCCAAAAGTGATAGGCTCAGCATGAATACCATGACTTCTACCAATACATGCTGTGTATTTATATTTTTTTGCCTGTTTTTTTAAAACTTTTAAAATTTGGTCAATATCACTTAATAGAATTTTTCCTGATTGAGCTAATTGAATATTTAAACTGGTATCAAGTACATCTGAAGATGTCATTCCTTGATGAAGATATCGCGCTTTAATCCCAGCTTTTTCAGTAATAGATGTTAGGAAGGCTATCACATCATGCTTAACTTTAGATTCAATTTGGTGAATTCTTTTAACATTAATTTTAGCTTTTTTTTTAACAACATAAGCCACACCTTTTGGGATCTGACCCATTTTTTCCATTGCTTCAGCCGCTGCAATCTCAACATCAAGCCAAATTTGGTATTTATTTTCTTCTGACCATATGTCAGTGAGTTGTTTTCTGGAGTATCTTTCAATCATTAATTATAAGTAAGGAGGCTTAGAATAACCTTTAACAGATTCTGTAAAGATTTCATAACCATTTTCAGTAATTCCCAATGTATGCTCAAATTGTGCAGATAAAGATTTATCTTTTGTAACAGCGGTCCATCCATCTTTAAGCATTTTAACATCCCATTCGCCCACATTTATCATGGGCTCAATTGTAAAAGTCATACCAGGTCTAAGCTCCATACCAGTATTTTTTCTGCCATAATGTAAAACATTTGGAGGTTCATGAAATGTAGTGCTTATCCCATGACCACAAAAATCTCTTACAACAGAATAGCCTTTTTTTTCCACAAAGGATTGTATTTCATATCCAATGTCACCAAGTTTTAATCCTGGTTTCAATAATTTTATAGCTTTCATCATAGATTCATAAGTAGCGTCAATTAGGTTGTTAACTTTAACAGGGGTCTTTCCAACACAAAACATTCGACTGGTATCACCATAATGTTCATCAACTATAGCTGTCACATCAACATTTAAAGCATCACCCTCATTAAGAACTCTATCAGAAGGTATCCCGTGACAGACAATGTGATTTAAAGAAGTACACAATGATTTTTTAAAACCCCTGTAAAATAGTGGAGCTGAGTAGGCGCCACTATCCCTTATAAATTCATAACCTAACTTATCTATAAATTCTGTAGTCACCCCTGGTTTAATATTGTCCGTAAGCATATCAAGAGTTTCAGCAGCCAACTTTCCCGCTACTCGCATTTTTTCAAATTTTTCAGAATAATCAAGCATCAATAATTTTAATTTTTTTTTCTATTATAATTTCTTTTGAACTTATTTTACAACGATAAGCTAAAAACTTAACACCAGCTTTTTTTGCAAGTAAATAATTATTATAATATTCTTTATCAATATCTTTAGCTATTTTAAAGTTTTCAACACCTTGTATTTGAACTAAGAACAATAAATAAGATTTATAACCCTTTTTAACAGCTGTAATAAGAGTTTTTAAATGTTTAGACCCTCTAGTAGTTATCGCATCTGGAAATTCTGCAATTTTTTCTTCTCTAAATAATGTAACATTTTTAACTTCAACAAATATTTTTTTTTTATTTTTTTCAACTAAAAAATCAAACCTCGTTTCTTTGTCAAAAAAAACCTCAGGTTTAATACTTTCGCTATTTGAAATTTCTTTAACAAGATTATTAGATAATCCATGGTAGGCAATTTTATTTGCAAAATGAGTATTCACACCTACTAAATTTTTTTTAATTCTGATAATTTCTAATGTGTATTTAAGCTTTCTTTTTGGGTCATCATTTTTAGAAATAAAAACTTCATTTCCTTTGTCAAGTAGTCCCTTCATTGATCCAGTATTTGGGCAGTGGGCGGTTACAATTTCTTTATCTAGCTTAACATCAGCAAAAAACCTTTTATATCTTTTGATTAGTTTGCCTTTAATTAAAGCTTTGGTAAATTCCATATTTAAATTATATATTCAAATATGATAAAAAACACAAAAGTTAATGCCGCAATTTTAATTATTGGCAATGAAATTCTTTCTGGAAGAACTCAAGATACAAATACTCGCTCAATAGCTCTTTGGTTAAACTCAATTGGCGTTAAAGTTAATGAGGTAAGGGTTATACCGGATATTGAAGGTACAATTATAGATACTGTTAATTATTTAAGAAAAGCTAATGATTATGTGTTTACAACTGGTGGTATTGGTCCAACCCATGATGATATTACAGCTCAATCAATATCAAGAGCGTTTAATCTTGAATACGAGATTCACAAAAAAGCATTCAAGATATTAGAAGCCTATTATAAAGTAGGTGAATTTAATGAAGGTAGACAGAAAATGGTTTGGATGCCAAGAAATTCTAATTTGATTTTAAACCCAACAAGTGGCGCACCAGGATTTAATGTTGAAAATGTTTTTTGTTTACCAGGTGTCCCCTCAATTTTAAAATCTATGCTTGGTGGCTTAAAAAATAAGATAGTAGGTGGCAAGCCAATTTTAAGTCAGACAATAAGCATAAGAACCGTTGAAAGTGAAATTGCAAAAGCATTAACAGATGTTCAGGATAGCAATAAGGATGTGGAGATTGGAAGTTATCCTTTTTTTCAAGCTGGTAAACTAGGGGTTTCAATTGTAATTCGTTCAGAAGATCAGTTTAAAATAGACAAATGTAATTCTGAAATTTTAGAATTTATAAATGAAAAAAAAATTGAAGTAGTAGATAGATAGCAATATGCTTTATTTTGCATATGGTAGTAATCTTCATCTTCTTCAAATGAAAAGAAGATGCAAAGATAGTATTTTTTTAAAAAAAATTAATTTAAAAGATTTTAGGTTAACATTTAGAAACATGTATGCCGATATAGAATTCAAAAAAAATACAATTGTACAAGGTGCTTTATTTGAAATTTCAAAAATAGATGAGAAAAAACTTGATGTGTATGAGGACTATCCAATTGTTTATAAAAAATATTATTTTACTTATTATGGAAAAAAAGTGATGACGTACACAATGGTTAAAAAAACTTTATTTACTTTTCCAACAGAGAGATATTTAAATGTTATTAAACGTGGTTATAAAGATTGTGAGTTAGACATAAACTGCTTAAAAAAAGTTTTATCAATTAAATAAAGCAATTTTAATTTTTTAATTTGTCTAAAATATAAATTTTTGTTTTCATATAAAGTATTGCTGAAACAATACTCATTAAAGCAAAATCTAATAAAGCCTTAAAAAAAATAGCTAATAAAAATTTGTTAGAAAAAATTCTTTGACCCTCAATAAACGTGATACCGTCATGAACGTTTAAAAATGAGTATAAGAATAGATAACAATATCTAATGATAAATATATATATCAGAATATCAAAAATTTTATCTTGATATTTATTTTTTATTTTTAGAATGAAGGGTATCAATAATATTAAAAAAACTTCTTTATACGCGTAACTAGAAACAAGAATAAAAAGAAATAGATTAAAATAACCACTAATTATAAATAATTTAGAGTCTGTGGTGTATATCTCTTTATTAAGTTTGTGATTATTTGAGTTTATTTTTTTATAAAATTTTATGGTTGTGTAAATAAATAAAGAATAAAAAATAAGTAATAAAACTTGATATTTTATACTAAAAACATATTTAAAAATTTTTGGAAGAGCGTTAAGTGAATATAAAAAATGATAACCAGCTTTTCCAGGCAACATGTTATTAAGCATGAATAAATAAAAATCTCTATTAATAAATAGGTATGTAAAAAAAATTATGGCTAAAAATAAAAAAATAAAGCAAGTTTTTTTGAAAGTTCTGTGCTTATTTTCAATAAAAATATTTAATAAAATAGCTATAGGATAAATTTTAATTAGCGCAAAGTAAATTCCTAAGAACCAGTTAATGAAATAATATCTATTATAAACTGTAAATATTATTACTATATAAAATAGACAGTCCAATTGCATTCTTTCAATAAGAAGCATTGTTGAGGGGTTTAGTAGTGCCAAATATATTAATAATATTTCAATTTTATTTTTTGGATTAATAATCTTTAGTGTTAAATAAATAAATATAAATATTAATATCCACGGTAAATATGTCCGATAAAATATCGCCAAAAAATCATTGTAAGGAAGACTTAAAAAAGCATAGCCATAATTGAATTGACCAATATTTTTACCAGTTCCACAGTTTATGGTTTCAAGTGTAATTAAATTAAAACCCAAAGAGTGACATTCCAACCAGTCAATCGTTGCATTAAAATCTCCAAAAAGTTCTGGCATTGTCCATACAAAATTCGATAAAACTCTAGAATCAAGTAGAATCACCACTAGAAAAAAAACTATTAAAGTATGAAAGATGTTTTTAAATTTAGTTGTCATTTATTAGCTATAAATTTATAAATCTCATCTGCCGCAATGTATATATTTTTTTTTGGGTACCAACCCAGCTTTTTATGGGCAATTTTATTACTACCAACTAAAGTTTTTTTATTTTTTAATTGATCTAAATTAATATCTATTTTTAATTTATTTTTTTTAATAATATATCGAATTATATCATTTATTGATGTACTTTTTCCTGAGCTTAAAATTAATTTATCATAATTTTTTGCACCAAACATAATTTTGTAAAGACCGTGGCAAATATCTTCTGCGTGAGAAAAATCTGCAAAAATGTTTTCTTTTATAATGCCGTTTAAGAAAGTGTAATCTTTTTTAACAATAGCATTAATTATTCTTGGAAGAATAAATTTTTTGTTTCTATATATTGAGTCGTGGTTGAAGAGAATTGCATTTGTGTAACAAATACCCATCTTTTTTTTAAATTTAAGCATCATTAAATCACTCATAATTCTAAATTTTGTATAATCTGTTTTTGATAAAATTTTTGATTTTTCATTAACAATACCTTTTGTTTTCTTAAAGATTTGAGAAGAACTACAAAATACAAATCTTGCTTGGTTGTTTATTTCAAAAGTAGAGTGAAAAATATTTTTAGTTGCTGAGAAGTTTTCTTTAAAAAAAATTTTATAACTATTTTCATAATAAGAAGGATTGTTGGCTGCTAGATGCAATACTATATCTGGCCTTGTTTGTCTAAAAAGGTTAGATATTTTTTTTTTATTAGATAAATCTTCCTTAATGAAAGTAACACCTTTTACAGATTTAGGTTTTTTATTTTTATAAAATATATAAAGATTAATCTTTTTCTTTTTAAGTATATTTGTCAATATTTGACCATCTTGACCTGTACCACCAGTTATAAATACATTTTTAGTCAATTTTATTCGATTTTAATTGTTAAATTAATTTTTTTATATATTTAATATTGTGTATATTTATATAATTTAAATTTAACTGCTTTGAAAATTAAAAATTTTAAATCTTGTAAAAGTAAATGTTTAACTAATCTTGATTTGTTAGTAAAACGCAGCGTTAATAGAATTTTTTTTCTTAAAAAAATAGTTAATATATTATTTTTACTTCCCTTTATAGAAATTATTTAATTTAGATGAAAACATGCTTGATAATACCAACATTGAATGAAGAAAAAAATATTTTAAGATTATTTCATAATATTAAAAAAACTAATCATAAATTAGATCTTTTATTTGTTGATGATAATTCCTCCGATCAAACCCAACAGTTGATATTAGCACTTAAAAAAAAACATAAGAATATTAATTATTTATTTAGAAAAAAAAAAATTGGAATAGGCTCTGCTCACAAAGATGGCATTAAATACTGTTACAAAAAAAAATATGATTTAATAATTACAATGGACGCTGATGGTACACATGATCCAAAATACTTAGGCCAATTAATATTAAAAGCAAATATTTATGATTACGTAATTACAAGTAGATATAAAAAAAAAAACTTACTAGTAGATTGGCCTTTATTTAGAAAAATTCTCACATACACAAGACACGCCCTAGTTAGTGTTTTTCTTGGAATGAGCTATGATGCCTCTGGAGCATACAGGTGTTTCCACACAAAAAAAATAAAACTCAAAGATATCTTGGCTGCAAAAAATAATGACTATGCTTTTTTTTGGGAATTAACATATATAATAAAAAAAAAGAACCATAGTATCTATGAAGTACCAGTTCAATTAATCTATAGAAAACTAGGAAAATCAAAAATGAAAATAAAGCACATTCTTTTTTCCTTACTGTATTTATTCAAGATTGCTTCCACAAAATACTAGAATTATGACAAAGCAAAATACTACACAGTCAGGTGCTTTCAGAGGGGTTGAAAAACTTATAAGAATGATACCTATTATTTATTTTTTCTTTAGATCTTTAGTAAGATTTACTAGTTATTTTGAAAGTGATTTTTTTTATTTAAAAAAAATTTTTAAAAAAAAGAAAATTAATATTATTGATGTAGGTGCTTCTGACGGTATTTCTACTTTATTTTTTTTTAGAAATTTAAGTCCTAATAAAGTTTATTGTTATGAACCACAAAAAATTTTTTTTAAGAAATTATCAACTCTTAAAAATAAATTTAAAAATATTAAAGTTTTAGATTATGGGTTAGCAAAAAAAAATATGAATATGGCAATATACTTACCTTATATCAATTTTTTTGGCAAAAAATTATATTTATCTACATATACTTTTCCAAAAAAAAAAGAATTAATAGATCAAATCAATCTAGATTTTATAATTAAACCGAACATCGAAAAAAGCTTAATAAAAGTAAAAAAATTTAAATTAATAAAAGATAAAATTCATTTAATAAAAATTGATACTAATGGCAGTGAAGTTGGAATTGTTCAAACATTAATTCCCTTGATTAAACGAGACAAGCCGGTGTTAATAATTGAAAATAATAATATTGAAATAATTTACAAGCATTTACTCAAATATAATTATAAAAAATATTGTGTGATAAATGACAAATTAATTATTCATAAAAAGCAAGACAATGCTAACATAATTTTTAAACACTCTATAATTATATGAAAAAATTAATATCCTTTAAACATAACAATTTTACTTTTATATTCCAAAGTAAATAATTTTTTTTTTATTAATATGATTAGAAAATATAAAAACTTTGGATACATCATTCCTTTATTGTTAATTTCTTTTTATTATTCGGTTGATAAATTTATTGTACAATCAGCTGTTGATGGCGGGCTTGTATTATCTGAGTTAGTAAAATTTCCGAGTAATTTTTCCAATGTTTCATCAATTTTTTATAATGGCTGGACAATTTTGCATCAATTTACTTTTGTTCTATTCAAGCTAAATTTTTCAGTAAATTCTGTTTCAATAATTTTGACTTTTATAATTCTTGCTTTTTATACTCTTGGAATTTATTATTTAACATTAGGTATTAGTAAGTCACATAACCTTGCTTTATTAATATCTTTATTAGTTGTGGTTACCAGGGTGCATTTTGGTGATGTCGATTATCCTGTACTTTTTTTTTCTGAACATACTTATGGAGCTTTTTCGCTTGCTGCCTTTACTTTGATAATAGGACTTTTATCTAATGAAAATTTTAAAATGGCTGGTGTCATGTCGGCAATACTTTTTGCAGCACATCTTGTAGTTGGTATATGGATAATATCTTTAATTATTTTTAGTTATATTATTACTTTACTATTTTTCGAAGATAAAAATAAACCAAAATATAAAAAGATTTTTAAAGGTATAATATTATTAGTATTACCTTTATTTTTAAGTTTCATTTTTTTTAGATTAAATGTAGTTGAAAAAAATCTTTATGATGTAAATGATT
>Ga0308016_10000997_pt1 | contig 14247 bp, 16 predicted proteins | sample Neamet233_FD_203129 | JGI IMG/M metagenome (GOLD analysis project Ga0308016, IMG submission 203129) | Marine microbial communities from water near the shore, Antarctic Ocean - #233 | ecosystem: Environmental > Aquatic > Marine > Unclassified | place: Southern Ocean | collected 2014-07-28
AGAAGATAATGGGAGCAACATACACAAGACAGAGTTCATCAGCTATTGTTGATGGGGGTGTCATTGAAGCAGCAGATATAAATGCAGAATTTAATCAAGTTCTTGCAGCCTTTGCTGTAACTTCAGGGCATACTCATGACGGTACAGCTGCAGAAGGTGGACCAATTACAAAATTATTAGGCACAGCAATTACCATAGGTGATGCTACAGCAGGCACAGATATTGCTGTAACTTTTGATGGTCAATCAGCTGATGGTGTGTTAACATGGATGGAAGATGAAGATTATTTTCAATTCTCAGATGACCTATTATTAACTACTACAGAAAGATTACAATTTAGAGACACTGCATTATATATTCATTCTAGTGCAGATGGTCAATTAGATATTATAGCTGATACAGAAGTACAGATAGCTGCAACTACTGTAGATATTAATGGTGCTGTAGCTTTAGATGGTGCTATTACAGGTGCTACTAATATTACTCTTTCAGGTGAATTAGATGCAGCTACATTAGATATTTCTGGCAATGCAGATATAGATGGTATATTAGAAACTGATGCACTTTCTATAAATAGCACAACAGTAACAAGTACGGCAGCAGAGTTAAATTTAATTGATGGTGGTGCAACTATCGGTACAACTGCTGTTGCTGACGCAGACGGTATTCTTCATAATGATGGTGGTGCAATGAAAGTCACAAGTGCCGCTACATTTAAAACATATTTTCAAGAAGGTATATCTCAGGCATATGATGACTTTACAATTGGTGACGCTGCTGTATTGATTACTACAAGTTCTGGCAATATTACAATCGATGCTGCCGCAAATGATTCAGATATTATATTCAAAGGTACAGATGGCGGATCTGATACAACATTCTTAACTATTGACGGATCAGCTGCTGGTGCGGCTACATTCAATAGTGACGTAGTTGTTGGTGGAGATCTTACAGTTACTGGTGATGATATTACTATGGCTACAAATACTGCAGGTAATTTATTAGTTGCAGATGGTACTAATTTTAATTCAATAGCAGTCAGTTCATTATCAGAAATAGCAACAGCAGCTAGTGATGATATTTTTTTAGCAATAGATACTTCAGGTGGAGGACTTAAAAAAATTGCAAGATCAGCAGTTGTTGCAGGACTTGCAACAGACAGTGCTATAGCAAATGTTGTAGATGATACGTCACCTCAATTAGGTGGTAATCTTGATATGAACGGTGCAGATATTATTACTACTTCAAATGCTACTATTGATTTAGCTCCTAACGGAACTGGAACAGTTGTTGTAAGAGGTAATACAAATTCTGGTGCTATAGTATTTAATTGTGAAAGTAACTCACATGGTCAAACTGTTATTGCACAACCACACTCTGCAAGTGTAACTAATACTATGTTATTACCTGCTGGTGCTAGTTCAACTTTAGTTTCTTTAGTATCTGCTGATACTTTAACAAATAAAACTTTAACATCACCAAAAATAAATGAAAATGTAGCAGTAACTTCTACAGCATCAGAGTTAAATGCACTTGATGGTATTACTGCTGTTGTTGGTGAACTTAATGCTTTAGATATTGGTAGCACAGCTGTAGGTACTGCAGTAGCAAGTAAAGCAGTTATATTAGATTCAAACAAAGATTATACAGGGTTTAGAAATATTACTTTATCTGGAGAACTAGACGCTGCAACTTTAGATATATCAGGAGCAATTGATATTGCTGGTGCTTCACAATTTAGTGGTGCAGTGACTGTCGGTGTAGATGACACAGGATTAGATGTTAAATTTTTCGGTGCTTCTGCTGGAGCTTATTTTGAATGGGATCAAAGTGCAGATCAACTTCGAATTTTAGGAGCGTCTGCTGATGCAACTACTAGTACAGGTAAATTACTTTTAGCTACAGCTTTAACAGATATTAACGCAAATGACGTAATGGGAAAAGTAGATTTTCAAGCACCACTTGAAGCTGGAGGAACAGATGCTATTACTATCGCTGCTTCTATTCAAGCTGTTGCTCAAGCTACATTTAGTTCTTCTGTTAATGCGACAGATTTATTATTTTTTACAGGTCATTCAGAAGCCGCTACAGAAAAATTTAGATTTACCTCTCAAGGAGAAATTGGTATTGCAGGCAATAATGTTGGTACAGATGGTCAAGTATTAACATCAGGTGGTGCAGGAGCTGCCGCTGCATGGGAAGATGCAGCAGGTGCTGCAGCAGCAGATGATATTGCAGCTGGGGATGCCGCAGTATCTATTGCAACATCAAGCGGTGCTGTTGTTGTAGATTCAAATGCTAGTACAGTTACTATAGATGGGCACACAGGTGTTACAATTGCTGCTTCTAGTTCTGGAAACATAACTTTAGATTCAGAAGTTGACATCAGTTTAGATGCAAATGGTGGAGATATATTTGTTAAAGATGCAGGAACTACTTTTGGTAGTCTTACTAATACAAGTGGTAATTTAATAATTAAATCAGGGACAACAACTGCAGCCACATTTAGTGGAGCAAATGTTACTTTTGCGGGAACATTAGCTTCGGGTGCTATTACCGCTTCAGGTGATATATTACCAAGTGCAGATGATGCTAAGGATTTAGGAAGTGCATCAAAACAATGGAGAAACATTTATACTGGAGATTTACATCTATCTAATAAATCTAAATCCGAAGGTAACGTAGTTGATGGCACAACTGGAGATTGGACTATCCAAGAAGGAGAAGAAAATCTCTACATTCTTAATAATAAGTCTGGCAAAAAATATAAGTTTAATCTGACGGAAGTTTAACATGGCAATAATTTCTAACGGAACTACTGTTGCTGACGCTGGAGCATTTTCTGCAAGTCTAGGTTCAAAGGTTCATATTAAAACTTTAACTGCTAGTAGTTCAGCAACATTGTCATTCTTAAATGGAACTGATGGAGTAGTCTTGGATAGCACATATCCTATTTATAAGTTTGAGTTTATTAATATTCACCCAGCAACTAATGATACATCTTTTACATTTCAAGTAGATACTGGAACAAACACTTCATACAACCAAACTATTACTAGCACATTTTTTAATGCACAACACAGCGAAGGTGATGCAAATTATTTAATGTATAGAACAACTGGAGATCAAGCACAAGGAAGTAGCTTTCAAAGATTAACAGAAGGAACTGGAGCAGATAATGACCAATCTTGCTCTGGTACTTTAACCATCTACAATCCATCTGATACTACTTTTGTTAAGCATTTTATAGCTAACACTCATAATGCTCATCATGGAGATTATACCATGAATAATTTCATAGCTGGGTATGTTAATACAACAACAGCATTAACAAGAGTACAATTTAAAATGTCATCAGGAAACATAGATTCTGGTAAAATTAAACTCTACGGAATAAAGGATTCATAATGGCTGTAGTATCAAATGGAACAACTTTAATAGATGCTGGTGCTTTAGGTGCTGGAGTACCAACTGGTAAAATGACTTTAATTAAAACTTTAACTGCTTCAAGTAGTGCTACCTTATCATTCGTAGATGGTGCAGCTTCCGTAGTCTTAGATGATACTTATGACAGCTATGTATTTAAGTTTATTAATATGCACCCAGCTACTAATGCTGTACAGTTTAGTTTTCAAACAAACGCTGTCGGTGCAAGTGGGTATAATGAAACTATTACAAGTACAGCTTTTGATGCTTATCAAAATGAAAATAATAGTGGTGCTGGATTAGAATATTCTGCTGCAAGAGATCAAGCACAAGGTACAGCTTTTCAACAATTTAATGATGGTCTTAGTAATTCTGCTGATGATTCTATATCTGGAACTTTACAATTATTTAATCCGTCATCAACAACTTTTGTAAAACACTTTATAGGAGATTCAAATACCTCTTATAATGGTGGTCTTTCAGTTAATTGGAAAATAGCTGGATATATAAACACAACATCAGCTATTGACGAAATACAATTTAAAATGTCATCAGGAAACATAGATAGTGGAGTAATAAAATTATATGGAATTGGAGGATAGATGGGTTTAATTAGTGCTGCTACAACAATATTTGATGCTGGAAGTATGTCTGCTGGTTTTGGTGGTAATATGACATTTATTAAAAAGCTAACAGCTTCTAGTTCTGCTACTTTATCTTTTGTTGATGGCTCTGATGGTGTGGTGCTAGATGATACTTATAAGGAATATGTATTTACATTTAAGAATATACACCCAGCAAGTGATGATGCATCTTTTACATTTCAAGGAAATGTTAGTGGAGGAAGTGGATATAATGAAACAATTACCTCAACAGCATTTAGAACTTATCATAGTGAAAGTGGATCAACAAATTTGAGTTATGGTTCAGGAAGTGACCAAGCACAAGGAACAGCATTTCAAATATTAATGCCTTATATGGATAATGATAATGACAGTAATGGTGGTGGTTCTTTACATTTATTTAACCCAAGTTCTACAGTTTTTGTAAAACATTTTATGTCAAGAAACCAATTTGTTCTTAATAGTGCTTACTCATGGAATATGCTTATAGCTGGATATTTTAATACAACTGCTGCTATTGACGAAATACAATTCAAGATGAGTTCTGGCAACATAGATGCTGGAGATATTTGCCTCTACGGTATCGCTTAACAATTAACAATCACAACTAACAAGGAATAAATTATGCCAAGATTTCATAATATAAATGGAACTAACGTACAATTCACAGCAGCTGAAGAAACTGCTAGAGACAATGAAGAAGCAGCTGAGTTAGCCGCTGCTCCAGCAAGAGCATTAGCTGAATTAAGAGGTAAGAGAAATAGACTATTAGTTGAAACAGATTACCTGGCTTTATCTGATGCAACATTAACTTCTGATATGACTACTTACAGACAAGCTCTAAGAGATTTACCAGATGGTAAAGATACAGTAGCTAAATGTACAGACGCTACTTATCCAACTAAACCTTAATGGCACAACAAAATTTTACTCACTATATAAAAAGAGACAAACCACCAAAGAGACCTAGAAGACATCGTAAAAGTTTAAACAAAAGTTCAACATTTAAAAAATATAACGGACAAGGAAGATAAACATGGCAGAGACAGTAGATACAGTTAAGTTGCAGACAGGCTCAGTTAAGCCTACGTCTAGCAATCAGACTACAGCAAGTAAAGCTACTTCATTGATTGAATCTATAGTAGCTAATCCTACTATGCCTACGGGGACTACTATATCTCCACAATTACAGAATGTAGCTACAAATGAATTAATGAGTACTGCAGGAGTTAGTGGGACAGTAGCAGCAGCTACGCCTACAGCTACAGCAACACCTACAATAACTGGAGCGGCAGCACCCACAGCGGCAACAACTACAGTACCTACAACTCAAGCAACAAATGTGTATACACAAGCTGGAGTAGCATCAGCAACTCCTACTATGGCTGCAGCACAAGGTACAGTATCAGCACCAGTAACTGCTCAAACAGGGGCAGTGTCTACTGACTCTACAGTTAGAGGGCAGTTAGCAAGTTTACAAAGTGATGTTGAGACAGCAGTAGCAGCAGGAGATCCTTTACCAGTATGGGCTAGAGGTGCAGCTAAAGCAACTGAAGCAGCTATGGCTAATAGAGGGATGAGTCAAAGTTCTATGGCAGCTGAAGCATTAGCCGAAGGTATAATGAACTCTGCTATACCTATTGCTAAAGCAGATGCAGATACTTATAAGCAAATGATATTTCAGAATCTTGCAAACAATCAGCAAGCTGCAATTACAAATGCTCAAGCTTATTTACAACTGGATATGGCTAACTTGTCTAACAATCAACAAGCTAGTTTACAAAATTTAAATACTAGACAATCATTTTTATTATCAGATCAAGCGGCAGCTAATGCAGCATTTCAATTTAATGCTACTAGTCAAAATCAAGTTAATCAATTTTATGATAGTATGAGTAGTCAAATGGCTGAACAAAATGCAGCTAGAGCAGATGCAATGGGTAAGTATGCAAACAGTGAGACAAATAAAATATCATCATTAAATGCACAAAATTTAGTAGCAGTTCAACAGGCTAATGCAGAAAGAGAATCTTCTATTAATCAGTTTAATGCTACAATAGATAATCAAAGAGATCAATTTAACGTTAACAATCAAAGAGAAATAGACCAATCAAATGTAGTTTGGAGAAGAGGTATTAACACTGCAAATACTGCAGCAGTTAATGCAACTAACCAAGCTAATGCACAGAATTTATTAGGACTATCTAATTGGGCAATGTCAGCAGCATGGCAACAATGGAGAGACGAAGCTTCATGGGTTAATACTGCATCTGAAAACGCATCAAATAGAAATCATAATTTAGCAATGGCTGCACTTGAAAGATCTACAGCAGTAGATTTACAAGATCAATCATCTAAAGATTCTATGTATCAAATGATAGGTAAATTTGGATTTGATGTACTACAAGGATTATAGGAGAAATAATGGGATTTAGTTTAAAGAATATATTTAAAGGAGCAGCAGTAGCAGCAACAGGTTTTGTTGCAAGTAAGTATTTAGGACCAACAGCTGGTAAATTTGCTAGCAGAGCAGTAGGTAGTTTAATGGGTAAAGGTAGCGGAGGAGGAAGTGGAGGAGATTTTCAAATACAAGATACTTCTGTAACTGCACCTTCTTTTAGCGGAGGTCAAATGGGATTTGAAAAGTCTGATAGTGCTGGTAAAAACAGTAGTATTAAAACTGCAGATGCAGATCAATTAAGATACGAATGGGATAATCGTCTAGGTAGATGGTTTAAAAATAAAGATGAAATGTTTGGATAAGGAGACATATGGATCAATTTAAGAAAGCACCTAATAACCCTTTTGACGCACCAGTTCCTGGTCAGGGTCTAACTGATAAACCAGGTAATTACCCTTGGGAACATCCACCTCAATACACAGATAGCCAAGAAGCTACAGAATTTGTTTGGGATAAAATAACACAACCTCAATTTGCAGAACAAGTAATTGCAATGCTAGACTCAGGTATACCTGTAGAAGCTATTGGTAGAATTATAGTATTCAGTGGATTTACAGAAGGTAAGTGGAGTCCCGATTTAGCATTTTTAATTACAGAACCTATTATGAAAATGATAGCAACAGTAGGCATTACAGCTGGTGTTAAAAAATTTAAAATATCTATGCAAGATTTAACTAATAAAAATGAAATGAAAGCTATTATGGATGTAGGAAATAAACAAGAAGAATTTACAAAAGCATCTGAAGGTCTTAAAAAAGATATTAAAGATCTTCCAGGGCAAAAAGGATTAATGGCTCCACAACCACAAGAAGAGGAGATAGCATAATGGGAATAAATTTTGGAAGAATGGCACAGGGTATAGCAACAGGATATCTCGGTGCTGCTATTAAAGATAAAGAATCTAAAGATAATGCTAGACTAGAAGTTATTAAAGCTGCTGGTATAAATTTTGAAACTAATATTAAACCTGCTCATGAAAAAGAAATGAAGTTATTTAAATCTGATTATGACATGGTAGCTACTGTTCACGGTAAAGAAATAGCAAATTTATTTGGTGATCAAGATGGATTTTTTGGCACTGGTAAAGGTTTAGATACTGTTAATGCTATTTTAAAAGAACAGAATATAGATAAGAATGACTTAAAGAATTTTAAATTTTCTACAGAAGAAGAAAGAGCTGAGAAAAGAACTTCAGCATTTGATCAAAAACAATCTACTATGAATGGTCTAACGGGTATTGGTGGCATTGGTCCTAATAATGCTAAGATGAGCCTAGAGGGATTTGGTGAAACAGAATCTACAGATCAAACTACAATACCTGCTCCAGTTGATATGGGTACAATAAAAGAAAATGTAGAAGATGCATCAGATACTACTCAAGCTACTTCTATCAATCAAGACGTATCTACTTTGTTTTCAGATAAACCAGCTGAGAGAGGTGTTGAAAGTAAGTTTGAAAATATTAAAAAAAATGTAGTAGAACAATATGGCTATGGCGAAACTGTACAAATGGCTAATGGCAGTTTAGAATTTAAAATGGTAGGCTCTAAAAGAAATGAAGCAAATGCACATATAGCATTGGCTGAAAATTTTTCGAAAAATAGAACTGATATAAATCAAATTGAAGCTGCAACTCTTGCTAAACAAGAATTAGATAGTCAAGTATTTACACCATTTAAAATAATAGAATTTTCTGTAGATAATATGAATTACTCTCCAGGTGATGGTGAAACTGGCAAAGCTATTCTAGGAAATATAAATACAAAAGTTGATTCAACTACTACTACTATAAAAGAAATGAGAGATGGTAAAAAAGTAGATACTGGTTTATCAGTGTATGAATTTATTAGAGATATATATGACAATGATTTATTACAAGATGGTTCAGGCAATGTAAATAAAGCAGTATTTGATAAATTTTTAGAAAATATTCCTGTAAATATTATGTATGGAGATGATTCATTAAAGAGTGTGTTTGCAAATGCACACCAAATGCAATACTTTAAAAATAATTAATAATGGCTAGTATAGGCGATACTATAGAAAACAATTATAATAATCTGTCATTAGGTGATAAGGTTATATCTAATGCTGTAACTAACAAGAGTAATTTATCATCATCTAGTATAGGAGATACTATTAATGATTACACAAATAAAAGTTCTGTAGAAATAGCGGGCACAGATAAAGTAATACCTGTAGCTAGAAACGATGATGACTCTGTTAAAGTTACCTTTGATAATATATATGAAAATAATTCTTTAGCAGAAGTGTCTAAAGATTTTTATTATTTTAGAGATCAAAAACAATTTAAAGATAACAAAGAAGCTATTGATTATTACATAAATGATAGAACATGGAAACAAGCTAATGTAGTAAGTATTGGTAAAGAGTTTTCTTACATTACTGGAAAAAATGTTAAGAAAGATCAACTTCAAAGATATGCATACCTTACAAAAACATGGGATGATCTTCCTAATATGTTTCAAGAAGGCGGTGGATCAGCAGGTCAACGTACTTTTAGATTTGGTAAAAATTTATTCTACGCAATAATGGATCCTATAAATCTTATTGGTGTAGGTGTTGGTGGTCAAGTAGCCAAAGCAGCTGTTAAAACAGCATCTAAAGAAGCACTTGAAGTAGCTATTAAAACAGCTATTAAAGGCAAGAGTAAAAAAGCAGCATTAAAAATAAAAGATACAATGACTGGTCAAGCCTTAAACAAAGCTTTACTAGGTGAAGCAGCTGTTAAGATTGCTGAAAAGGAAGGATTTAAAGCAGGATCTAAAGGTATTGCTGCTACAGCAAGTATAGATTCTTTGGCATTAGGTGGTGCTGATGTTGCTAGACAGTACACTGAAATGGAAGTTAATCCAGAACAAAAATTTGATCCAGTAAGAACTGGTACTGTAGCAATAGCTACATTAGGTTTAAGTGGGACAGCACAGTTTGTTTTAGCTGGTGCAGGTACACTATTTAACAAAGGATTCTTAGCTAAGTCTGCATTTCCTGGAGAAGAAGTAGGAGTAAAGATTGGTACTAATAAAATTACTAAAGTAAAAACAAAATCAGGTGAACCTCTTAAAATAAAAGAAGGTACTACAGGTGCAGAAGGTCAAAGCAAAATACAAAATACATTAAGTTTTTTAAGAACAAACATGTTTGATGCTTATGATCCTCTTGTAGGTTTACAAAGAGATTTAACAGGTGTTGGCGGAAGTGTTAAAGATGTAAGAAAAGCATTTGAAGTACAAGGTCACAGTAAATCACCTATGCTATTACCTTACTTTCAATTTAGAATGACAGCAGCATCTAATGCTAGAGCAAGTGGATTTTTAAAACATGGAGTATTTATGCCTGCTGCAAAAAATGCTAAAGATGGTAGTTATGTAAAAGGTGCTAGTAAAGGTCTATTAGATATAGCTAAAAAATTAGAACCAGATAATGAGGTATCTGCATTTTTAGATTTTGGTCTAGCTACTAGAATGAGAAAAATTTTAGACGATGCTAAATCTTTTGAACTTACAAAATTAAAAGGTAGATTAGCTAAAGCTAAACTAAAACCTAAAAAAAATGCTACACAAATTAAATCATTAAATACACAACTAGAAAAAGTTAAATTAGGATTAGTTAAAACAGAAGTCCCATTTAATACATTAAGAATAAATAAATCTATTGATTTTGGGAAACTTACACCTGGGCAATTTTATACTAAATATAAATCAGATTTTCCAAATGTAACTAAAGAGCAATACATTAAATCTAAAGATTCTAGAAAAAATAATTTTGTATTAGTACAATCAGATTTAAAAAGATACACAGATGAATTACTTAAATACTCTCAGGTGAGTGAAATGGTAGGTCTTAAAGAAGTTGAAAAAATATTAGCTGCAAATCCTGAAGTATTTATTCCATTTACTAAAGGAAAACCAGGAAAAACTCTTTGGCAAAGACTAACTAAAACTGAGCCTACTGATCCAACTTCAACAAAAGTTACAGCACTTAAAGGTCCTGTTAAAGATTTATCTAGAAAAAATTTAGAGGGTGAACTAGATCCATTAAAAAATTTAATTAGTTATACACATAGAACAGTAACTGCCGCAGATATGAATCGTGCAAAAATTTCTTTATATGAAATGCTTGAGGCTGCACATAAGTCAGGAAAACACGGAAGTGTAATAGCCAATGTATCAGCTAAAGGCAAAGGTGCTACTGATGGTATAGTTAGAAAAGTTTCAGGTGCAGATAGAATAAGTATTTTAAAAACTACATTAGAAAATCTAGATGCAGCATTAGATCAACAAGGTTTAAAGATTATAAAAAAAACTGATTATAGTTTAGTAAATAGCAAAAATGTTAAAGATAAAGCTAGAGTACTAAAAATTATGGAAGATAGATTGCAGAATGATGCAACAGATATATTAACTTTTTCTAACCAAATAAGAAAAACAGAAAAAGGAAATTATATAGATATAGTATATAGAAAAAATGCAAAGGGTGAAGTTAAAGCAGAGATGTATGAGATACTAGATCCTAACTTACATCAAATGTATAAGAGTTTTGACATGAAAGCTGCTAGACATTTAAGTAGAGCAGATAGTATGTTCTCTCCATTGGCTTTAATGGCTGAAGCAGTAGGTACAGTTACTAGACCTGTTGCACAAAAACTTGGTAGATTTATTACATACACACCTACGTTTCAATTAAAAAATTTATTTAGGGATACACAAGCAGCAGCTATTACTTCTGCTTTTTCTATTAGAACTAAAAACGGATTAGGATTTTTACCTTTAGCTACTACAAGTAAAGGATGGTATACTGCTACAAAAGATTCAGAAGCCTATAGAATTAGTTATATAAATGGTTTAGGTTTTGCAACAAGAGCTGAAACAGAGGGTATGCTAGATACTTCTATAAATAAATTAGCATCTACTAACAAATTAAATTCATTCTATTCTAAACAATTAAAACAATTATTTGGTTCTGAAGGTAAAAGAGGATATGTACGTAAAGGTGCAGATGCTTATGTAGATTTTGTAGGTAAAGTAGAATATGCATCTCGTATGGGAGAATACGCATTAGCTAAAAGAGCAGGGTTTGATAACTTAGGTGCGTCATTTGCAGGTAGAGAAGTAACTACTGATTTTGGTATGAGAGGATCATCTTCAATTTTAAACTCTATGTCTAGAAACGTTATGTTTTTAAATGCCAGTATGCAGGGAATGTATAGAGGTGCTAGAGTTATAGGAGAGGGTACACCTGCAGATAGAGCAAAAGCAGCAAGTGTTCTAATGGCATTAGTAGTAGCACCAGAAATATATTTTTATTACTTAAATAAAGATAACAAAGAATATCAAGCATTGCCAGATCATGTTAAACAATTAAATCATGTAGTACCTATGGGATTTGAAAAGTTAGATGAAAGAGGTAACCCAATAGCTAGAGATTTTTTTACAATGCCTAAGCCGTATGACTTTGGTATATTTGGGAATATTGCACATGCATTAGTAAAAGGTATAGATGAAAATAGTACTAACATAGGGGCTAAGTATTTAGCACAATCATTATCCCTATTAGTACCTGTTAATTTTATTGGTCCAGTACCTATAGTTAATACAGCAATGGAACCTTTATTAGAATTATTAATGAACCAAGATGCATTTACAGGAAATAGTGTAAGAAAATACTATGACTCGGTTAAAATAAATGATCTTAGATTAAAGGGTGGTACTAAAGAAATATCAGTACAGATATCTAACTTAACTAAATTTTTAAAAGAGTCTGTAATTCCAGGCTCAGATGATAAAGTTATACAGGGTATGGATCCTATTACAATTGATTTTTTACTTAATGCTTATGCAGTAGGTATACTTAGTTATGGTGTAGATCTAATGGAAATAGGTGCCAACACTTTAGGTGGAGATGAAAAATTTGGGGAAAGACCAACATTAAGATCAGGAGATGTTAACATTTGGAAAGACCCTATGAGTATATTTAAAAATGTATTTACAGTAAAGACTCCTTTAAAAAGTACAAAGTATTATCAAATATATAATGAAATAAAAAGAGAAGCTAAATTAAAAACTTCTATAGATTTTTCAAAATTAAAACCAGAAGATGGTATAAGAGTCTGGACTAACATAGAAGATGGTGTTAGAAAAAGAATGAAAGATGGCAAATCTGCTATACCTAAAGAAGTAAGTATATGGCAAATGGTAAATGCAAGCTTTTTAACTACTACTGATAAAAAATTAAAAGAGCTTAATACACATATTAATAATATACCTTTTTTTAAACTTGGGGATCAAGCAGCAGCTAATGGTATGTCAGAGGGAGATTACAAAAGAATGCAGATTGAAAAAAATATACAATTAAGAAATGATTTATTAGAATCGGTAATTAATAAACTTGCTGATATGGATGTAGATTATATATTTGAAAATATAATTGGTGGAAAAACTTATGTTAGTCCTAACCAAAGGGACAAAAACTAATGCCTAAAAAATCAGCAACAGAAGTTAAAATAGATTTCTTAGTAAGAGAAATAAAAGAACTTAGAAATGAAACTAAATGTTTAAGAGCTGATATTAATAAAGGCAAAGGTGCTATATGGGTACTCATCATGATTGCAAGTGCGTTAGGTGGTGCTTATAATTTTTTTAATAACTAAGATATAAGGAGATAAGATGATACAAACAATAAAAGAAAGACTAGAAGGATTATGGATTAGCCACAGTCACTGCGTTATTAGTGCAGCTGTAGGTTTTATTATAGGAGCAATAGTATTATAATATGTCAATTGATAAAAAAGAAAAAAAGATTTTAAAGAAACATAAGATACATCATACTGTAAAGCATATGAATATGATGAAAGATAAGATGAAGAAAGGTGTTTCATTTACTAAAGCACATAGCAAAGCACAGAGAAAGGTAGGAACGTAATGTGGTTTGGTGCAATTAAATTAGCTTTAAATGCTGGAACTCATATATATAAAAAGCGTCAAGAGACTAAAATGTTTATGGCTGACGCTCAAGCCACGCAGGCTGCGAAGATGGCTACTGGTGAAATGGCGTACCAAGGTAAACTCCTAGAGTCTAGAGATACAGATTATAAGGATGAAGTTGTTCTTGCTATTTTGACACTGCCCATAATTGTCCTTGCATATGGGGTGTGGTCAGACGATCCTCAAGCTATGGAAAAAATAAAAGTATTCTTTGAGCATTTCCAAGCGTTACCTTCATGGTTTACCAACCTATGGATTTTAGTTTGTGCTAGTATATTTGGTATAAAAGGTACACAAATATTTAGAGGTGCTAAAAAATGATAAGACATACACTACTATTTATAAATCATTACTCTAGTAAATTTAGTGTATGGTCATGGCAAAAGCTATGGGGAAATAAACAAACAGGTTACGGATATAAAAAGTAATACATGGAATATTTATTAGCCTTGTGGCTATGCAGTACTGTTCCTGGAAATGATTGTACACAAATACAGACAGGAATAAAAGAATTTAAAGACCATTACGAGTGTTCAATATACGGTTACAGATCTTCAGCACTTATTATGGAAGATCTAGATAGAAAATTTGTTAACAAATACGGTGCACATACACAGTTTACATGCACTCCACAAGAAGTTAAACAAGAAGTTTAAAATGATAGAGGTAAATAAAATGAATTATTATTTTACAGGTATACTAGTTATACTAATGTTAGGACTTGCATTATTTG
>Ga0308016_10001001_pt1 | contig 14237 bp, 9 predicted proteins | sample Neamet233_FD_203129 | JGI IMG/M metagenome (GOLD analysis project Ga0308016, IMG submission 203129) | Marine microbial communities from water near the shore, Antarctic Ocean - #233 | ecosystem: Environmental > Aquatic > Marine > Unclassified | place: Southern Ocean | collected 2014-07-28
ACCAAGCCTTTCTCTTCTACTTCATTTAAAGTTGAAAGAAATTAACGCTCTCATTTTGATATCTTTGCCCGCTCACGCCAAGGTTGGTCCATCTAGAGATACATGAAGCAGAACAAAGTAGGCAACTGTTAGGAGAGTGGAATAAAGCAAGTAACGGCAATGAGAACTGAACAAAGTATACAACGGTTAGTTGGTCAGCAATCAACTCATTCGAAGAGTGGTTCGCATTCAATCCTCAAAAGGTAACCTTGAAACTGGTTTTACAAGCTGGACAATTGATTTGTCGCTCACCAGGACGGCGCTTCATACGCAATTGGCGCTCACAACCAGGGCAAGATATTTCCACCCGTGCGATGCTAGCAATGAGGGTGAAATGGCATGAGCACGAGGCGCATTTCAAATGAGCCGGACGCTTATCGGCGCCAACGACAAGTACTTTCCCGCAATCAGGGCAACCGATTTTCTCTTCCGCCCATTTCTTTCGAGTGATTGGGTGATCGATACGGACACGTGCTTGACATAATGTACAGCGAGTTTCACCAAGTTCATTTGGTAACAAACCGTCACATTTTGGACATGAGAGAGCAGGAAGGGCAACTCGTGATTCAACCGTTAATTCTTCGCTCATGGTCTCCGCTCCTGTTCACACTTCTTGAGATGTTTGCTTTTAGAAGGCCTCAATCACTTTTCTTAGCAATCAATGCGATTATCGATGGTAAAAAATTCCAAGGCAAGTCCAATTCAATACGATATTCTTGAGCAAGGAGTTCAAGCATACGTTTAGCGCCGACTTGATCTCGAGAACCTTGGAGTTGAATGATGTGTATATCCCCACCTTCGACGACCGCATCAGCAAGTGTTTCAGGGAGTAAAGCAAGGTCGCCCGCAGTAACTGTGGCTGATACTGACATAGCCACATTGGTGGGTGAAAGAATTTCTGGTAATTCCACGTGTGTCATTTTTTTCCACCATCGTGAACGCCCGGAATCGCGATGGTTTTCAATAAGGTTCAGCGAAGCTAATTTTTTCAGATGGTGGTAGAGATTATAACGTTCAACATCCACTTCGGCTTGAAGTTGAACCGTGCTCATTTCCTCTTTATTTGCCAAGGCAATATACAATGCTCGGCGAGTAGGATGGGTGAGGGCTGTTGTGATGGGGTCTGCTCGAACTCGTGCCATCTCCTCACCGTTTGGGCAGAACCCTCTCTCCGGTTTGAAGATGCCGCGTGAAGTAAACGAGTTGTGAACTCAAGATGGGTAATATCTCATCTTGAGAAGTTTAAACGATTCTTTTGTATCCTGCCATAACGAAACAAAAATAGAACCCAAGAGAGCCATTGCTCCTTCTCCACCTGCAAGACGCGCTCCATTCAAAATGACCAGAATGACTGATGCTTCATGAATTAAAACACCTACCCAAAGTTCGTCATAGAATTGTAAAATGACCGCTGCTACAAGTGAAAGTGTGATTCCAACGGTGATGAGAAGATTACCCAAGAGAATTCTTTGTGCTCGTCGTGCTAAGTCAATAAGGTCAGTAAGCATAAGGGGATTATCGCTCGGAATGAGAACATCTGCTGCTTCAAGATTGACCGTCTCCCCGGTACCTACTGCAACACCAACGTCGGCGAGGGCGAGTGCAGCAGCATCATTGAAACCATCTCCAACCATCATAGTGACATGCGTTTTTGAACGGTTTTGAACCCATTGTACTTTTTGTTCGGGGGATAATCCCCCATGAGCGGAAGACTCTGGGAGTCCAACACTCTTAGCAAAAGCAGAAACTGCTGCTTGATGATCGCCTGAAAGAATCTCGACATTGATTGAACGCTTTTTCAATGCTGAAATCAATTCCTTACTACCTGCATGGATATCGTCATGGATGAAAGTAAACAAAGCAATTGCTTCACCGTCGCGAACTAGAAGACTTGCTCCATGGCCTTTGTTTTCAGCCGTTTTGTATGCATCTTGGAGTTCCTTTGGAACAATAACTTTGAGTTGTTGAGAACGGTCGAATCGGATGAACATCACTTCTTTTCCACCGGCAATTCCTTTGACGCCTGCTTCAATATCCGACAGAGCAGTAACTTGAGAAGCTGATACTTGCTTTTCCTTGAGATACTCCATCACAGAGAGTGCATATGGGTGTGAGGAGCGTGCTTCAAGACCACCGGCTAATTTCAGTGCTCCAGAATATTGGCGACCCTTTGCCATGATAACCTCACCTAATCTTGGCCTTCCTGAGGTCAATGTGCCAGTTTTGTCGAGTAATATGTGATTTACCTTTGAAAGGCGTTCAATGACGTCACCACCTCGCGCTATGGCACCGAAATGGGCTGAACGCGAAAGAGCGGCCGCGTGTGGAACAGGTGTTGCAAGTAACAAAGCACAGGGACATGCTACAACCCAAATCAACAAGATCACTTTCCAGTCATTAGGGAATAAGAAATACCAAATCGCAACTGCTCCTGCAAGGACAATCGGAACCCAAATGGCAGTAAAAAGCTCGATAATACTCTGCAAACGAGGGGGCTCTTCTCGGAAGGTGTGAACCGCATCAATTAATCCGGATAAGCGGGTATCGTCTCCGACCGCAGTCACTTCGATAATCACTGGCCCACGAGCCAAAACAAGCCCTGCTTGGATTTCATCACCTGCTGAGACTTCAACAGGTACCGATTCACCAGTCAAGGGTGCTTTGTCCAATGAACCATGACCGTCGATGATTGTTCCATCTGCTGGGATTAATTCCCCACTTCGGATTTCAATCGAATCGCCTCTTCGAATTAATTCGATAGGGACCGTTTCATGTTCTGCATTAGGGTCTGGAAGAGCACAACCATCTTCACCTAAGAGCGGAGTTGACGAAGCCATTTGCAACGAAATCCCAAGAACTTTCTGTAGTTCTATCTTCTCCGGTTTGTTACCTGTCACTCTTCGCGCAGTTCGAGGAAGGCGGTCGAGACCCCCTTGCATTGCTTTTCGGGCTTTGACAAGCGCATCACCTTCGAGATGTGCGGTAAAGGCAACAAGAATGACAACAACCAAAGCCTCCTCCCAATATTCGAGGATTGCTGCTCCGATAACCGCTAAACTTGTGAGAACTTGGAACCCAAGCTGCCGATTACGCAGACTTGCAAAGGCTTCTTTGAACATCTGCGAACCCCCGATAACTAAGCCAGGTATTGCCATCATTCCAAGCAACAGAGAAGAAAAACCGAGCAATTCACCAAAGATAACCAAGAACAAAAGAGGTAGAGCAATGCCACCTCCAATCAGCCTCCATTGATCTGGACGAATACGGTAGGATTCTGCAGGGACATATTTGACCGGAGACCCAATGATTTCAGTAAGGTGTGAATCTCGGAGTTCAAACAAGTCATGTGGAATATCTGGGGCAAATTGGAGGAGAATTCGTTCATCGTCGGTAAACTCGACATCAAGCACTCCTGGTTGTTGACGGAAAATCTTCCCAAGTTTCCTTTGGTCGACACTGTTTCTGTGAGCAACTTGTGAACTGCGTATTCCAACTAATTCATTGAATCCGACATTTGGTGCATGCCCAAGTGAACGCAATACAGAAGAGGCTTCAGAAAGGGAGCCGTGTTCAAGATCAATGGTTAATTTTACCGTGCCTGCTGTAGCAGATACCGCTGTTTCACTGATTTGGGAGAGGGTGTTGAGAGCACGTGTGGCTTTGCTTGCGCAGTCTGGGCAATCCATTCCCATCAATTCCCAGCCAATCTCGTATTGTCCGGTCGCTAGTCGGATTATTGAGGTGTCGAGAATCTCTGCATCCAGAACTATGGGGAGTGGTTTCACTGTTTTTTTCGACTTCTTCACTCGGGGCTTCTTTACCGGTTTTTCCGCTACTTTGGGTGTTTTCAATTCAATGTCATCATCGAGCGAGAGAAAAACCTCCTCATCGTTGCCCGTTGACATGATGTCGCCTCGAGGCCCCCCCCAATAATCTCTCCCTCACATCCTAAACTGTATTGAGGCGTATGGGGGGCGAAAATTGATGATACCCTCATGTATGGCATCGGTTATGCAGTGGCTCCCAAAGGGCTGGTACCCAAAGTTTGTCGCTGTCGATATCGATGGTACACTCACCGATGGGGAGAAGCAACTCAATACGCGTGCTTTAGATGCACTGCGGCGACTTGAAGAGGCAGGAATTCCTGTCATTCTAGCGACTGGAAATGTTCGTGCAATCACCTATGGATTGTGGCGTTTCCTCAAACTCTCTGGGCCGATATGCTGTGAGAACGGAGGAGTTCTATGGCATCCTCACTTTAGTGAACCGATTCTGCAAGCGGATGGAGCGGAGGCAAAACGCGCCGCACAATGGCTCTCTACCGTCATGAATCTCAATGCTGATGGGATTGAATCAAATCAATGGAGGGAAAGTGAATGGTGTCTCGAACCCCAAGAAGATTTGGAAAAAATACGTACCAACCTCGCGGAAAGTGAATGGTCGCACTTAACGGCACTTCGTACAGGCTTTGCGATTCACTTGATGGAACCACATCTTTCGAAAGGAAGTGGACTGGAAATTCTACTTGAGCGCATGGGATGGTCGAAAGATGATATGCTATGTGTAGGAGATGCCCCCAATGATTTGTCAATGTTCGAACTTGCTCATTGGTCAGTAGCGGTAAAGGGAGCGTTCAAGGTTGTTTCAGATGCGGCTGATGTGTGTTCACCTCTCCTCCATGGCGATACATTTGAGCCACTCGTCGATGCAATTCTCGAGGCTCAGAAGAATTATATCCATTGAAGCGGTTTCAAATGTATCATAAAAAGACGCTGAATTCCTGTGAATGGAGTTCACCTCAGCAGAGCGACTGATGACAATGGAAGATGAATTACCTCTCGAATCGAGATGGTTTTTGAGCCGAAATTGAAAACCGGTTAAATATCCGAGGCAAAGAGCGAACCCCATGGCTTCCCCCCCAGTGCTGTATGCAGGCCTTGCACTTGTGTTTGGTCTTCTTGGGGGATTATTCCCTATTTTTTCGAAAGTTAAAGAGAATCCGGACCGGCTGAAAATGATTACTGCAATAGCTGCAGGTATCTTGCTCGCCTCAGCAATGTTAGTCGTTATTCCTGAAGGAATCGAATTGGCATCGAGTGAAGATGAGCATTCTGGAGAAGTAGGCACTGATGAAGAACACACAGGCGGATTGTTCCTTGGTGGCGCCATATTAGCGGGATTTATCTTTATGCTGATTTTGGAAGGGTCCGGAATTGGACACGCAGTTCACGAAGAACATCACGACCATGACCACGATCATGGACACGACCACGTGCATCATGGCCCGGGCGGATGGATGCTTGTCATCGGTTTGTCATTGCATGCAGCGACCGATGGTTTAGCAATCGGAGCGGCTGCAGCAAGCGGTAGTGTAGCTGTGACAGCAACGGTCGCGTTAGCAGTACTGTTTCACAAAGCTCCTGCAGCCTTCAGCCTTGGTGTCTTTTCAATGCATGAACGTCAAGAGCGAAAGGATTCAATTCGTGATGTCGTGATTTTTTCACTCGCAACTCCCGTCATGATGATTCTCGCGTTTTATTCACTTTCAGGACTCGATCTGAACTTGATTGGTTTGGCGATGTTGTTTTCAGCAGGAACATTCCTTTACGTAGCAACGGTTGATACTTTGCCGGACATCCATAACCCTGAAACGGGTCGCAAAGCGATGTTATTTGTCTTAGTTGGAGTCATATTACTCTCGACTCTCCTGTTAGGAGCAGACGCTGCTGGCTTGATTAAGCACACATACTGAAGCGAGTTTGTCGATTGATTGTTCAAACTCGTTTCAAGAACTGCCGATCCGAATTCGAGTGATGTTTCATCACAAATGCATGTTCAGGGAGTATCAACTCCGATGCCAGATTTGAATGCAAAACTCCCTCGGAAGAATACAAAAAATCCATTCAAATAATCAAAAGATATTAGATGCCGAGGGCAGGATTCGAACCTGCGAAGCTTTACGCAGAGGATCTTGAGTCCACCCCCTTTGACCGCTCGGGAACCCCGGCTTGTGGTTGAGCGTAGAACCACCTGTTTTTGACTATTCCTCTTGAGTTAAATCAACTAAATCCTTCGGGCGGGGTGGAGGTTGGCTCCGATGGTCCATTGCCGAATGAACTTGGCTTGAAGTAAATTGATTGTTTTTCTCTCGACGATGAAGAATTGCAGCTCCCAACATTCCACTTGAAAGAAGGAACACAAGTCCTGCAAAACCAAGTGTTGTAACAGTTTGACTGCCTTGCTCTTGATAGGCCTCAACATCGGCTACAGGTGCGGGAACATTACCTGTATAATTGATGATTTTTACTGTGATCCCCAAACGGCCAGCCTTCCATGCTTCAACTTCCCACTCAAAATCTACCCAAGAGCCTCCTTCAATCATACTGGAGTTCGATGCCAAAACGCGCCCGAGGTCATCGTAACATTCCACCGTGATATTACCTGAAAGAACACCGATATTGGAGACTCGAACAAATACTGAAAGTTGTTCTCCAACCGCCGGCCGGTAGGGTGTAACAATAATATTTTCAAACTGTGGCTCAAATGCAATCCATCGGAATTGAGGTGTCAATGGTAATCCCTCAGCACCAAATCCTGAAATTGTTCTTCCAGAAATGTCACTTCCACTAAACCAAACTACTAATCGGTCGTTCTTGACAAGTAATGAATCGTCAGATGGTTGAATATTTACCCTCGCCGAAAAGGTATAAGTTGGCCCTGTTCCACTCAAATAATCAAGCGATGCAGACCCTCCAGTGTTTTCAACTTCCATTCCCGCCCGAGTGAAATACCAATGCATTTCAACCGAAGTTTTGTTCATACCAATTTCATCACTGATAATTACAATTACTTCTTGGTCATCCAATGAATTCGAATCAACCTGTGAGAGTATTCCCGGTGGTATGGAAAGATGTGGGTTATCTTTGTCAAGGGTAATATTCAATGTATGGGAAAAGATGAAGTTGGGCATTCCAATTACTTCCAAGTCTAAAGTTGCTTGAAGATGCTTAAGGATCGTGGAATTCAAATGAAGAGACAGGGAGAACTCACCTGTAGGTGAAATACTGGAATTATGTTGTATTGAGCGCTCTCCGTCAGAAAGAGAGGCTAGTAAATAGACGGTTGAAGGCAGGTTTTTGGCTGGTATAGTGGTATTTGCATAGTAAAGAATGGTTTCAACCAGCAACTCGTCATCGGCATGGACCCAGATGTCAGTCGCGGTAAAAGCACCAGGGGGTTGAGTTTGGTCTGAGATTTCGACGACTCCAAGGGAAAATTCTGTAGAGAGATTCCAATCAAAAACAGTCAGCCGGGATAACCCTAATCCGAGGTTTTGACCTTCATCGAAAATTTTCAGCGAAGGAGTTCCTGACAAATCTGATGCATTGGTAACATTCCATCCAATAAGGAATTTGATATTGACCTGCCACTTCGCCTGTAGTGGCATTTTTGAAACGTGTACAACAGGGGGTGTTTCAAAGCACGTAGCATCGTATAGGGTGAGTTCATCCCGAGGATAATACTTGATCGCACAATCTTCACTTTGTTCACGACTGAGAAGCGCCAATTCGAAACGGTCGAGTGATGAAAGGCCATTCGCATCGGTAATGGTGAATGAGAAAGTATGTTCGTTTCCAATAAGGATAGACGAATCGTGAAGGTCGAAGGAAAGCGTCTCGGTATCGATTTGTGTATCAAACCGTTCCTGGATTTGGAAGGTTGCTAAGTCGTGTTCCTCACCAAATGCCCCTCCACCGAGAAGGCTGTTTCCGGCCAAATCAAATCCAGTGACAACGATACTTGCTTTTCCTGAAGAACGACCTGCAGGTAGAATATCCTGCCATGGGAGAAGTGGAAGGTCGATTTCTGCCGAATTCAAACCCGAATTGAAAGTGACTGTTTGGCTGACATATTCTTCTTCTTCCATCACTCCGTTTTCATTCCAATCATGGCTTGCTTCAAGCCAATAACTGAATTGAATAGAATTCGATAAGCCTTCAGGGTCTTGAAGCATTAACCTCAATGGCACGTCTTGCTGTGCGGTCCAAATATGCCCATCTGCTCGAGCGGTACCTCCTGAATCTAAAATGAGTAAAGTAGTGGTAGTGGGTTGGATTTTATCAAAGATGAATGGAATGTCTTGCGATGGACTGGTTTGATCAAGACTTGTTTCTGTGTTTTCAGATAGTGGGCCTAAACGTTCAATATGAGGTGAAAGCAAGATACGCGTATTACTCGGTAACATTTCAGTGTCTTCAGGGGCATGAATCAAAACTGAAAAACCACCATTTGAATCAACGTCTGCATACCAAGACGAGCTCCATTCAATGGTTTCAGCCGGCCATTGGTCTGGCCCACCACTCACGTTGAGTGGCGGTACCGCGGTAGCATCAATTCGTATTTGGGCATCTCCTAAACCAACGAAAGCATTTGAGATGCCTTCAAATCGAACTTTACCAGTCGCTTGCATATCTTGACTTATATTGAGATGGAAGGGCCATTGAGTATTTGACCAATCACTCAGAACGCGATTCGTATCATCGATGACATTGAAATCAACGACCTCCAAGTCATTCTCTATTTCATTGAAGAAGGTCTGACGGAAGAGATGTGCTGGGCCCGTTGAGAATCCATCAATATCGATTCCTTTGGCAAAGAGATGGATGTCATCGACATCATCCTTCAACCAGTGGCTGGTGAAGGCCCATGCTACCGAACAGGTGTTCATTGTGCATTGTATCGAGGATTCAGTTGCAATTAACGAAGCAAAGCCAACACCGTAGAGTTGGCGGAATTGAGGTAAGGAGTCGAGGTTGTATGCTTCTACTTCCACAAAGCGGTCGGCATATGAATCAGATGATGACAGCGTGAAATGAATCGATGACAAATCTGGAGCGTCCAAATCCATAGAATTTGCATCTCCTCTCCAATGTTGAGTTTCAAAGACTACAGTTTGTTTGGGGAGCCAACGGGTATGGGTTGGGGGTACTATTTTGTCAACGAGTTTAGTTTGCATTGCATAACTCAAATTGACCATTACTGAACCTTTAGATGTTTGAACTTTGATTGGTATATCCAAGACAGATGCCGAAGATGCGTTGAAGGTGTATTGAAGAATGCTGTTTAGGGTTTGATGCGAAATATGGGTTGTCAATGTTTGGTGATGCGGAATGAACTGTAATTGTGAGAATGAAACTGTAAAGTTACCATTCAATTGTAATTGTATTACACAGACATCTAAATGGGCGGTGAGTTGTGTTTGGCTATGACAAGTACCTGTGGTTTGTATTCGATGATATTGAGTCGATAATACTGCTTCAAATGGATCGCTTTGAGCAAACGGTGCTTGTCTTACCCAGGCTGTATTGCCGTCTGTTTCAACCGCCATTAAGAAACTGATATCGTAGGAAGATACTGTTTGTCCAGACATATCGTCTCGAGCTACAAGTACTGTCAGATTGGCAAGCGCTATCCCAGATGCATGAGTGAAATCAAGGGATTGTGTACCTGACAAGGGGGTTGAACCGAACGTCTCAATGGCAAAGAAATTACGATTTAAGCCAAATTCATCGCTTGCATTTGATTCAGGCCACGAAAACAGTTCGGTATTTTCAAGACCCAATTCGATAACTGGTTGAATCGGTGCACTGGCGCAAAGAGGTTCGAAAAGGAAGCCTGTTAGCGATTGTCCAGGGAACCAGGTCAATGAAAAATCAGTTGCTAATTGAGGTCGGCCTTGTCGTTCGATTGTTTGTGAAAGCGTTGGATGGTAGGTGGCATCCCATTGACTGGAAACGACTGAATATTGCCCATGGGTCGTAGTGAGGTTACCCCCAATGGTTTGAAATTCTGCTCTTTGGAATGGACAGATTGCGCTCGTAGTCCAAAGTAAGGAAACAAGATTTGTAGTCGCGTTTGAAAAGATTGCGTAATCACTGTCGGACTCTAGGTCGTCAATGTTTGAACCGCTATAATCACCAAGATGCAAGAGGTGAAAGGCATCAAAGAACATAACCGTTCCGACAGATAATCGTTCGATATGTGGAGTAATTAACCGGTCAAGACTCGTCATATGAACTCGGACATACAGGTTCGGGAACAGGGTTACATCAAACGGTAAATCAAGCGGTAGTGTTTGGTTTTGATACCCAATAATTGGAGTTCCATTTACATCAAGAACATCAAACCGCACCGATGTGTACTCGGGTTCCTGGACAAATCCATCTAATTGCCCCCAACCGAAAAGTGGGTCAGGAGTTAACATTTCAGAGGTCCAAGTTCCCGCAGGTTCATACACATCGATTTCAATTCCCGCATCATCGATGTACCATCCATCCAACTCGATCAATTGGTCAGAGAAAAAGCTAAATTTAGCGCGGACGGTCGAACCTGAAAGATTTGATACATCGTATTCTTTGAGGTCGAAACCTCGTTGAACATTATTGCATCCTCCAACGACGGTTGACCCATCAAAAATTCCTTGATTGAAGAATGGAGAAAAACTATTCATAGTCGACACCTGGTCATGGAATGAACCCAAAGTGGGTGGGATAAACCACCATGAATCGCCGCCGTCCGTAGAAATAGATACGGTACCACCATCCCAATTCGGTTCGGTACAAATCCAACTTCGGAAGGTGAGACGAGAGGTCGAATTCTCTGGAATGGTGTATTCAGGTGAATACAAATCTGTCCACATATCATTCCGATATTCATCATCCAAATAGATCCCTGCGCCGTTCATCCCAGAATGCCAAACCCCTGGGCCAAAACCAGATGAATTACTGGTAGGACCTACAGCCCAACGGCGGTTGGTCTGAGCCCATAATGACCAGCCAGCTGGTAATTCGTCACCTGAATCAAAATCAATGGTTGTAGTTTGAGGGGTATTGTGTTCAAATTGAGTAAGCCATTGCCATTCATTGAAGCCCGCTAGGCTTTCTAACCAACCATCGATTGAACCGTTGATTCCTGTTGGTTGGTTGGTGAAATTATGTAATCGTCGAATGACTTCCGTGGGAGTTCCTCGATTAATCCAAACACTCAAATCATCAAGAGCAATTCCTTCCCAACCCGTTGAGGCTGTTCCGCCGTAATTGATTTGGGCATTTGTTTCGAGGTTAAATCGGATAAGGGAATTATTGGCGTTTTGGGGCGTGTTCACCGTCCATGGGAGCTGATAGCGAATCGGACACCATTCACCCATAGAATCGGCACCATTGAACCATCCACCGCTGCAGATTGCGCCGAGGGAGGGATGCCCGGGATATGTCGAAATCGGTGTATAAGATGTACCATTATCGAGCGAGAGCCATGCGGTGAGATGGTCACTGGCACCACCTTGGAGATCCCAATTAACCCATACTTCCAATTCGACATTTTGCCCTGTAGCATTGGAAAGATTGAGAGGAAATATCAAATCGCTATATGCATTTGCAGAATAATCGCCAGTCATGTTACCGTGGAACCATGCCCCAGGATCATCGCCCTGATTGTTGACCTCGAAATTATCGATGAACCATCCACCGCGTGCTCCAAGGCTTGAACTGGTTTGGAAACAAAATCGGAACTGCACTGTTGGCTGTAAATCTGTGACGTAATCATCGAGTTGAAATTGTGTGCGATTCCATGCGCTTTCTTCTCCATTCCAAACAGGAGTAGGAGAATGACTCAAGTTCGAAGTCGAAGAATAACCATCCAACGGTGAAAGCAAACCCCATGACCCATTTGTATGACGGATTTCAATCCATGCTGCATCATCATCGAACAGTGCTGTCCAATGTTCAAAGCTAAGCGTATAATTTTTGATAAAGTATGGAGTTTCAATGGCTGGCGACTGAAGACATCCTTCCATTTCTGGCCCAAGGTCACCTTGTGCTTGGGTCGCTAAAAAGCCAATTGAGTTCACACCCTTTGTCGGAACAAGCATACCGGAATTCGATGAATATGCTACGAGGCTTGGTCGTTGAATCGACCATGTTTCATGGTCGCTACCAGTACCTAGCCACCCAGAGGCCACGACAACGGATGATTCAAAATCCGTGATTGTTCCGAGAGATGAATTGGTGGCCAAGGTTAATTTTCCACCGTGTCCAATACCATTGGTCGATTGATGAGTCCCATTCCATTGACTTGATGCTGCGACTCCAAACTGCGTACCATTATTCGAGGAGACATTCCAGAGAGGTTCAACATCAAGTATTCCATTCAAAAATGTTTGATTTGAAGGGACAACAATTGTCGAAGACAAGCTGGTATTGACACTCGATTGATTCGGCCCTGGGTGGAAGTACAAGTCACCTGTAGTATCTTGGTCAGGCTCGGGGAGTAATGTCGAAGAGAACGATGCGTCGGTGGCAGCGCCCAACGTCCCACTTAGCATCAAAAAGACCAACAAAAGAGCAGTACGTGACGACCTCAAAAAATCGCTCGATGAACTGTGATTTTTTAGCACTAGGGAAAGACCTCGCTCTGCGAGGTGAGCCATTGATTATCAATCTGCGCGCCTTATGTTTGATAATTCACCGATGAAGGGTTCAAAGTATGTCGGCCATAGGAGTGAACGATGTCGAACCTCGGCGACCTTGACAGTGCTCAATCGCGCGAGGTCGAAGAGCAGTTATTTGCCACACATCGACTCCAGATTAATCGTCATGTACCTGTCCCACTCCCTCGTCAAGATTTTTGGAGTGTTGTTCATCAATTATTGAAGAGTTTGGATTTGGAAATTCAGAATATGTTGATGAAAGGCATGACTGGGATGCGTTTGCAGAATTTGCAAAAGCGGCAAGCAAACATTCGCCTCATCGCTTCCGAATTAGCTCGTAAACGCTTGGTTGCATTGATGCAACATGTATCGTCTCAATCATTACGCACATCAACTCAACCAGGTCTTATTACTCAAGACTTACCTGCACTTGACTGGCAACGGCATGACCCTGCAGAGAAAGCGATTTATCATATGATGCAAGTTCAGATTGACCGTTTCAAAATGGAAGTGGATTGGAATTCAATGCAAAATGGACTCGCTGGTGAAACGATCCAAGGCCAAACGCGGCATGCACCAGGTACGGTTCAACTCGATTCATTTGTCAAAACGAGCCTCACAGGTTCTGCCCCCCCTGATTTGGCGTTTGAAGACCAAGACAGCCCAGCCGAAGCATTGGAATCCACAGGAGATGAAGAAGAACGTTTTATCGATGAAGAATGGCCGGACTTAGATGAGTATATTCACGCTGATATAGCACCAAAAGTTCCTAAGGCCCTCGAAAAGGCAAGTGAAATAACACCAGATGTTGCAAGTAAGAAACATGCAGCAGCATTAGAATTAGCGCCTTCAAAGAAAACTTCTTCTCCAATTGAAATGTTTGAGATGGAGGAGCAAGTTGTACTTGAAACACCTCAAGAACTTGTTTCTGTTGAATCTGAACTCGAACGTATTCGCGTTCTAATGACAAGCCCGGAACCAATTGCTACCAAAAACGGTGAAGAACTCACACTTGAAGAAGGAGATATTCATTTTGTTGATTCAGAAACTGCTCAATGGCTCATCGATTCGGGTGTTGCAGAAGCGGCTCCACTTTAAACAGTGGAGCAATCAACGCTTTTCGGATGATTTATTCTTTGTTCTACTGCTTTATGCTGCGGAACAGCCTTACGGCCAAGATATGTTGTTAAATCAATTCGTTAAACGAATCAGTTGACTGAGCGCATTGATAGTTCAATGCTCACGGTATCTGGGATAGAAATACGAGTCACTTGGCGTAGAGCTGATTCGCCCTTTCCAGAGGTGATGTCCATCTCAAGCAAACGCTTGTGAACACGAAGTTCCCAGTGATCGTATGTTTCAACACCTTCACCATCAGGTGCCTTGCGAACAGGGACAACAAGATGTCGAGTAGGCAATGGTATTGGACCACGAAGAGTAATTCCGCCGTTATCACAAATAATCTTTATTTGGCTAGCAACAGTATCGATATCTCGGTGGTTTTGTCCGGTGAGTTTGATGATTGTTACTGCTGCCATAGTGATACCTTCCGATTCCTTTCGATTTTAAGTGAAAATCACTTCTTGTCAATCTTCAAACAAACGCCAGCTGCGACGGTCTTACCCATGTCACGGATAGCGAAGCGAGAGAGTTCAGGGAACGTGTCCATTTGCTCAATTGCCATTGGCTTGTTAGGTTGGAAACGGATGAG
>Ga0308016_10001008_pt1 | contig 14190 bp, 12 predicted proteins | sample Neamet233_FD_203129 | JGI IMG/M metagenome (GOLD analysis project Ga0308016, IMG submission 203129) | Marine microbial communities from water near the shore, Antarctic Ocean - #233 | ecosystem: Environmental > Aquatic > Marine > Unclassified | place: Southern Ocean | collected 2014-07-28
ACTTGGGGTTACCAATGTACGAGGGAACTACAAAGGTAACCCAATTCATAAAGTTTCTTGAGTCCAAAGCTAAAGAGATAATGGACAAGTCAGGTGGGTATCTGTGATACAGTGGTGGGAGATGTGGTTAGTTGTAGCCATAACAATAAACACCACTATCAACACGATAGTATTTTTTAAGGGTCGTAAGATATCGAGGGCTAGGGATAAGCCTACTTCATTATCTTAAAGTCTTTACCAGATATTTTACCGTCTTTATTCTTATCCAATTTAGATTGGTTGCCTACTAAGCCACCACTTTTGTAAGATGCCATTTTAGGTTTCTTAACCTTACCTCCTGCCATCATACCCATGCTGAACTTCTTCTTCTCAGTCATGCTACCCATAGGACTCATCATTGATGCTTGACCTGTACTGGATTGTCTGTTGCTTTCGGCTAACCCACCCATGTTATATGAAGGTGCTTTTGCACTTCCCCCCATCATCATAGGTTTTCTCATGGATACTCCACCCCCATAATTCATGCCTTTACGTGGTCCGTTGTAATAAGTTTTCATTATCTATTTCCTCTTTGTTCTTTTACTGTTGTTGGGTACACTACATTTTTAGATTTCCAATAGTTCTCGGCATTGTAGTGGGTGTCGTGTTCTAACTGTAAAGTGTTTCTTAAAGCAGTAGCTGAGTTTTTTATAATAGCTTTTACAAAATAATCTGCGTCTGCTTCTAACACTCTTGTCGGGTCGTTCATAAGATTCAAGATAGTTGAAGCAACTCTCTCATCATTCATTATTGTATTTAGTATTGCACCATCTGCCATTGCTGAGTATCTTATAGCCATCTCTGCCATGACGTATTCTTTACTGACCATACCCCTAGCTATGTTAAAAGCTTTAGACAAAGTGTTGTTTAATGTGAATCCCGGATTAGGACCTACAGCACTTACCCCACTCTGACTGGCTCGTCTTAGAACACTCTGGGCATCCATCTTAGTTCCGTGCCTATACATAGCTACAAGAACTTCTTTTTGTACAGAAGTTACTCCTGCTGAATCCATTAGCTTATTAAATTTTTCTGATTGAAAAGACAAAGCAGTTCTTACTCCTGTTTCACTTACTTCATCAAACCCAGTTAAAATAGCAAAAGGTATTTCAGGAGTCTCGTAGGAACTTATAGGTATTTCCTTGCCTGTGTAACTTTTCCACATACTACCATTCTTCTCTTCTCCTCCTGCATACCTTAATACGTCAGCCACAAGAGATTGTAGTGTTTTATCTTTTTGTTCTAACGTCATTCTTCCTTCGTCAACTAGCCTACTGAGATCATCTACGTATTTATCTACTGAGTTAGGATTACCTTGCATTATAATATCGTTGTAAAAAGAATCACCTGTCATGTTATCTTTGTATAACCTACTATTTTCATAAGCTTTAATTCGTTCTTCTTCAAACAATTTAACAGTGGAGTTTTGGTTAACAGCCTGTTCGTTTTTAACTAATTTAACAAAGTCCTTGTGAGTGTCTTCAAATTTCTTAGATGACATTATGGCATTAGTTATGTGTTCTTCTGATCTTAACATGTCTGTAATATTAAAAGCTGGCATAGGAATAATTTCACCGTCTGGCATCTTAACGTTAACCGTTATAAGTTCTTCCATTTTTCTAATGTATTCATCCCAGTTTTTAAATTCCCCACCACTAGGTAAAGATAAAGCTTTAGGTACGTTTAGCTGACCCTTATCTTTTATTATTATACCACCCAAATTTGTTTGTTCTAAATTAGGAACTTGCCCTTTTTTTATTTGGGCAGCCACATTGCTAAGACCTTTTGACGAGACAAACTTGCTGTACATAAGGGATTGTAAAATTTCGGATAATGCGTTTAGCCCTGCTTCTCCTTCAGGACTGCTTAAATCAAACACAGGCTTAACCATAGAACTTAACTGATCAGCAGTAGGCTCTACATATCTACCATTTACTTTTACTAACAAGTTCTCTGGGAGAGTGGTTGCAGTCGAGGCAAAGGTAGCAACCAGTCTTTTCATTTCATTTTCAACAAACATTGCCGATTTATCATTGGGATTTATAATGGCGTTAATCAAGGGATCAAAAATCTTAGTTGCATCTTTTGAAGTTATAGTTGTTGTTTTTCCATCCATGCCTATAAATTTGATAGGAGAACCATCACTCAAACTTAATATTTGATCTCCTACAGTATTTTTATCAAACCTTTGTTTTTCAAGTCTGGCTATAGTCCTTGCATTTATCACCCCGTTAAAAGCTTCATCGTTAGTGGCATTACCCCAAACTCTAAAGTCTTCATCCATTAAATTAACAATCTGTATTCCCAAAGCTTTTATTGTTGGGTTTTTATTTTTTGCATACACTTGCATTGTTTGTCGAAGATTCTCAAATTGCTGAGGGCTTGCTACAAAACTTAAATCTTCTGCGTTAAAATCTAAACCTTCTTTATTTTTCAAGTAACTTAAAAGTTGAAAGTTAGTCATACTTTCTGAGTCAGTTAAACCATACTGTCTACGTATAGCACCGTTGTTATTAGCTTCTAATCTAAACGACTCAAGAACTTCATTACCATTTTTAAATTCAGTACCCCCAGATTTATTTATTATGCTTATAATTTCAGGGTCATTAAACAACCTTAACATTCCTGTTTCTGCTGCCCCATTTAAATTATCTAATAACTTTCCCCCTGTGCTACCTCCTAATACAGAACTAATACGAGGGTTACTTAAGTCTGTAACACTCATCTTTGTTTCTACAGAATAAGCTTCAAACAAATCAAATATCTTAGTGCCTGTGTTACTAAAATCTATCGTTTCTGTTTTATCCACTTGGCTGTAAGCATTTATTATCTTGGCTTGCGAAGAAGATTCTATAATAGATGCTAAAGAAAGAACAGTCTTGTTAGCATTGTCTATAGAATTACTTTGGTTGCTAGTTAACTTTAATCTTCTATTAGATTCTGTTAAAGTTTTTACAAGGTTAGCAGCGGACTTTTGTACATCCCCTTGTTTTATAAGTATATCAGCTTCACCTGAAGAAGTAGTTTTACTACCTGTTAAATAAGCTACGGACTTTGCTCTTAACTCAAATAGTTTAGTTAGCATGTTCTCAGGTCCTGCCCCTGAAGTCCAATAGGTTAATAAGTCTGCGTTAGAGGAGTTCTCAAGTTCACTTATAAAGTTATCTATATTAGAAACCTCTATTGCTTGTTCTCTTTTAAATTGACTTATAGCATTTAAGTTAATTGAATCGTACATGCCAGCCATTTTTTTTAATCTTGATATCACCTCTGGGGCAACACCCCCTACGTTCTCCATATTTAAAATGTCTGCTTTTAAACCATCAATAGTTTCACTTAAAGCTGCTATTCGTTCTTCTCCAAACTTCTGAGTTTTTATAGAATTTCTAACATTTCTTTGAAAGTTTTTTATATCTTTTTTAGAAAAAGCATTGTCTTTTAATTTTAAATCTTGGGCGTATCCGTGAAAAACACTTATGCCTGCTGAGTCGGCTAAACTTAACACAAGCTTATCTTGTATTCCTTTTCGGAATTGTTCAGGTATATCCTTAGTAATTGTGTGAATGTCTTTAATAGACTCCATCATGTTCTTAACTAGGATGTCAGATTCAACTTTATCAAGTTTTAAAGCGTTTTTTGTAAATTCATCTATCGTTCTTATTCCTGAAGTGGTTATTGACAGAGAATCTTTTATTTTGTTTAAGGCAGTTAAGTCAGGGTTTAACAACATACCCTTACCGTATCCAAATAGTACAATGTTAGCGAGACTTTCTATTCCTAACTTAACTTGAAAAGCTTTATTCTCTACTGCGTTTGTGATTAAAGGTACTTTAAGAACAGATTGGTAACTATAAAACTTCTTAACTCCCCCAAAAAGTAGATAAGCCGCCACAGCTACTCCTTCTCCCATAGCCCCATCTCTACCTTCTTCCTGATTAGCCCACAAGCTTCTACCTGTGGCTTGTACCATAGCTATTGTTAAATCTTGTCTTGGGTTAAGACCAAAGTTAATAGCATTTGCCCCAGCTAATTTATACATCTGGTAGTTTCTGTTATTTTTTAGAACAGCTAGTTCATCACTTAACTGCTCTGCATATTTAGTTTGACCACTAACCCTTGCATCTTTTAGAGCAACGCTCTTTTCACTTATCTTTGTTTGTAGCCCAGACATATTAATTTTTACACTTTCGTAATTAAACCTTTTGTTTACTGTGTTGGCTATTCTATTTGCACTAAATCTAGCAAGCCTACCCCCATTTGAACTTTGTAAGGCTAATTCTCTTGCTGCTTCGGTTATAGATACGTTGTGAGTTAAAGCGTAGCTACTGGAAGCTGCTAGCTTCTTATCTATAGTATTAAGTTTAAATGGTATCTGGCTATTAGCACCATATTTTTTTGTATGAAGAAATCTTTGTGTGGCATTGATACCATCATTTACTCTTTTTGCAAAAACAAAAGGGGCAGTTACAAACTTGTAAGATACAGCCGCTTCAGCAATAAACACAGCCACTTGTTGAAAGAACCCCATCTCATCTACTGCGTATTCAAATACTTCGTTTGCAAATTTAGGAGTTACAAAATTCTTTTCATACACTTCCTCCCCATCCACATTAATTTTTTTATTGTAACCCTGTCTTTCAAATTCTTCAGGAGATAGTTTTCTACGATAATCATCCCTGACTAACTCATTGACAATCCTGTGCCTGTCTGCATCTGGTAATAACTTTGAAAGACCAAATGCACCGTCTCTTCTAAATTCAACTAATTCTTTTTCCATATCAGCAGAAAACCATGTGTCTCTACTTTGGTCAGCCCCTAACAACCCTGCAGCTTTATTGTATCCCCCCTCCATAATTTCAGGAAGATAAAATCCCATACCTTCTTTTAAGAATCCTATAAGTTCGTAGCTTCTTCGGGCAAGGTTTGCTCCCATAGTAGGGTTAAGTCTTCTTGCAATGGACTTTAGTATGTTCTTATCAACTGGTGCATCAGCTTTTGTCTTTGACCATGTCATAAAGTTAGCTTCACTCAGTGACTTTTTTTCTAAGATAGTTCTAGTGTTAGGCATAAGAGTTCTTGTAAAAACGTTCTCTTGAACAGGAACATTATCCATAGACTCAGGAGCAATCATTTTATTTGTAGAAGCATCTATTGGAAATGCTCCCGTTTCATACACTCCTGTACTTAACTTTTCACTTGTAGGTACAGAACGGGTATACATACTTTTAAATAGATTAATTTTTTCATCTAGTGTTTGTTGGTTAGGAAGGGTTTGTCCTGTTGTGTTCGCACTTTGTATAGTTTTGTAAGCTTCAATACCTTCTTGAACAACTGAAGCATCTATCTTGTTACCAGCTTGAAACATAGAATTGATGTCAACTTCTTCTCGTAGAGCCTTTTGAAAAAACTCATCTTGAATACCTCTAACGTCAACTTGGACACTATCACTTTCTTCTGCTTGGAAGTCAACAATGTTTCTTTTGGGGTCATTAACGTCTGCTCCCGGAAACCTGTTAGCTACTCTTCCACTTTCTAAAACTTCAGGGCCTGCCCCTAGATAATCTATAACTGTTGCCATTATAATCTAAACCCTCTTTCTTGTAGCTCTTTAGATGTTAACATTTTGCCCGAACTATCTGTGTAGATAGGTAAATCTATTGCTACATTACTACGCTCGTCATTTTTATTTTTTACTTCATACACTTGGTTGTTAGTGTTAGCAGGGGTATGACTTCGTACAACGTCTAATACGTAAAGGTTTCTTGGTAAGCTATTGTTAGTCTCATATCTGTCCTTGTACTTTCTTACCATATTTATAGAGCTAGTCATTTGCCTTACCTTTTTAAAAATTGGTATTGCTTTTATAGCTCTAATGTTTTTCTTTAGTACAACGTTTTCACTATTTGCATCTACGTTTGTAAAGACTTCAAGAATGTTGTCATTTATTGTTTGTGCGGCTAGGGCATCGTTTCTAAAGCCCATTAGAAATTCTTTAGTGATATTGTTAGTCGCAAAAAAGGAAGCTGTAATACTTTCTAAAGCAGCTTTAAAATCTCTGTCTGATATTCTACCGTTGGGGTCAAGGTTTTTTGCTCTGTTATACGCTATTGTTATTAGACCTGATTTTACTTGGGCATCAGCAAGTCTAGCATCTGTCCGTTCCATAAATTTGTTCATGCTTTTTACAACACCAACTCCTTCACCTTCTTCAAAAGCTGAAACTCCAAACTTTTCTAGTACGTATGTACTCCCTGCTATAACAAGCCCCGAATCTGCCAGAACTAAATCTTGCACGATACTTTTAAAACTTGTTGTTAACTGGGATTGGTTGGCGTTTACAGCTATATTGTTGATTGTTTTGTTTAAAACTCCTATGTAAGCGTCAAGCCTATCTGAATTTTCTATTATAGCTTCTCTATCTAATTGACCTTTACTTAACTTTTGTATTGCTACATCAATTTGCTCTTCTGAATATCCCAACTTTCCAGCATCTTTTTCTATTTTAAAATCATCACTCATAAGAGAAGACACCACTTGAAACACATCAGCATCACTGTCTATGTCTTGGTTAATTATAACACGAGCCATAGCAGCGTAGTCTTTTTTTCTTAACCTAACAACACTTTTAATGTTAGGTACTTGTTTAAAAATAGCGTTGCTGGCTTTGTACAAATTGACAGCACCTTGTGCTACACCATTACTATTCATACTAAACCCATTTTCCCCGAAGAATTGTTCGTAGTATCCCTCATCTTTCATCATATCAACAACACTGTTAAACCCTTGTGCTTTTGAAAATTCTATAATTTCAGGGGTAACAGAGACAGTTTGATCTTGACTACCATTCCTTAATCTTATTTGAGTTACAGGTAAAGGTGTACCTGTTTCTAATCCGTTTGAAGTCTGATGGGTAGCCACGTTTTTATTCATGCTATACCCTGTTACCACTTGTCCCATAGTAGTACCATGTATAAAAGCTTTTATCTCTTCTATCTTATACAAGTTCGGAAAACTACCTGCATAGTCCTCCTCATTCTCTTGTATTTTATTCCCATCTTTATTATAAGTTGCTGTAGTTACTAAAGTGTTATGATTTTTTATTACAGCCATAATATCTGTTTTAAGGTTAGCCTTTTCTTCTTCAGGTAGGGATTCTATAAACCCTTCAATATCTACTACTTTGGTTGAATCCCCAACTTTTATTCTAAACTTTCCTTTATTAAGTTTTATTAAAAATTGATTTGCTGTCTGCCTGTTTTTACCTATCTCCCCTATAGTTTTAGGAAAAAGATTTTGACCCCCATAAGTTACGCCTGATTTACCTTTTCCTTCACCAGTTTTGTTCATAGCTTTAGACATGGCTGTAAGGGTCATATAGTCAGCATATATTTTTTGTTCTGCTGCTTTGTTAGACTTAGAGTACTCTTTAATTTTACCCCCTTTTACCATCTTTTGTACAGCTTCATTATTAATTATAGACTTTGCAAAAATACCTTTTGACGCTTCAGTAGTTAAATAATCTTTGGTGTTGGTTACAGCAATGTCAAGAAGGTCCCCTACACTCATCTTACTTCCTTTTTCTGAAGCAAACATTGTCTGAAAGCCCTTAAGAAAGAACTCAGCTTTAGTGTCTATAATAGATTTGTCTTCATTTCTAGGTAGCCCATCTAAAAACTGTGTAACTGTTGCTAAAGGGTTCTTTGAAGCTTTAATTGCATCTTTCATAGTATTTATGTTTGTATCTGATAGCCCATCAGCTTCAGTTCCTTGCTCTGCCTTATTATCTAAAGCCCAAAACAAAGCACTCTTTGTGGCATTGTTACCTCTGTATTCTGTGATATTCCCTGCTTCTATAGGTTTTCCTGTGTTTTGATCTACAGGTCTTCCTCCATCAATGGTTACACTTAAAGGACCTTCAAACGCTTCTTTAGTTGTCACTATGGGAAACAGATTGTCCCTAAGGGCTATAGCTTGCTCACTAGTTTTAGCAGTGCTAAACAATTTGTTTTGCCCTTCAGTCAACGTTTGAGTTGCTGCAGTTGCTTTCAGTAATTTGTATAGCTGAGGTTGGTCATCTTTAAACTTTGGATTAGCAGCTATGTAGTTTGCAGCATAAGTGGAGTTACCTGAACTAGCTTGAACAAGTTGTTTGTCTATCTCAGTCATTTCCACGTTGCCCATAGCTTTTAACATAATAGAGGAGTATATATCAGGACTTTGTTGATACAAACCTTTAGCTCTATTTGTAAATGCAGGTCTGGTTAAAAATTTGTATGCTAAACTTTGACTGCTAAGGGCAGTGTTTGTCAATGAGTCTTGGTCTTCTTTTTGTTTTAACGCGGCAGCTTCTGCCTTAGCTCTTGCATCCTTTTTTTCTTGGGTTCTACCCATCACAAAAGATTCCATAGCTCCATTTAACACACCAAATGCAACAGGTGAACTACTTAACTTATCAAAAATATTAGCCATTTATTTACCTTTTCGTATGGTGCTATTTAACTCTTCTCTTAAAGTTTCAAACATAGCAGGGTTATTATTTTTCATTAACGTAAATAAAGATTCATCATCTATCCTATCTTTATTCATTCCACCATCATCTTTTTCAAACATGCGATAGGCAACGTCTTCTTCTTCGGCTATGTAAGCAATGTAAACTCCAAGAGGACCTTTTGTTAATAGTCCTACATCTAAACTAAACTTGCCACTTTCAAACCCGTCTATAACCCAAGTCTCTACAATGTGTTCCACCGACACTCCTGCCAACAACAACTTCATCATGTCCCCTCTAAATCTAGGATCATCTAATCGATCTGTAGCTTCTTGTAAAACAACATCTGGGTCAGACATTTCAGGGGGGTTTCCCCACGCCCATTTTTTATTTTCACTAGTAAGTGAGGTTCCCGGAATAGATTGTGCAAAAGGGTCTTTTGCTTCTATAGACCCTGATCTTACGTTTGTTTGTGTTTGTATATTATCCATTGTATTACCTTAAGCTGTGGGTACACCCGATGTTTTATAAGACGCTGTAAACCCTTTGACATTTGCATCACCTGCTACTGTCATGGTTGACTTTAACGCTGGTCTTCTTTTTGCAACGTAATTTTCTGCTTGTACTTGTCTTAAGTTGTTATCCCGTGAAAGATTGTTTGAAAAGTATCGGTAGGCTGTCTCCATGTTAGGTATCCCTAATCCAATAGGCTGATCCATACTTTGCAAAGATGCTTTTGCTCCACCCCCACTTGTTCTTGTACTCATTTTACTTGGAGTAGCAAACCCAGCAGATTCTTGTTTTTCAGAAAGTGAATTATAAACCTCTGCTCCTTTTTTAGCCACACCAAGTACCGTTATAACTGTATCTAAAAAATCAAATCCCGACATCTACCAAGCTCCTATTACTTTAATTATATTTGATGCTAACGTTGCTTTATTAGCTGCAGAATAAGCATCAGAATTTGCCGCAGCATCTAAAGCTTGAATAACCTGCTCATGTCTTCTTTGTAATTCTGATTCAGAAGCTGTAAAGTTAAACGTAGCATTGTCTCTGTATTTTTGCCACAAATCATTCATAGCAGTCGAACTAACATTATACATAAGCTGTGTGTTTATACGATTAGTTTCATTTGCAACTGCTGTGTTGGCTGTGTTAACTTCTCTACGCCATTTAACATTTGATTGATCAATTATGTTTCTCATATTAGCATTAAACTTTTCACGTTGGTCTTTCATACTAGCGTTGTACTCTGCAAATGAGTTTTCTTGATTTATGTTGTTTTGTTTAATTGCAACATCCCTGTTTATGTTGGCTGTATCAACTTGAACTCCCAACTCTGCAAAATACTCTTCTACTTGAAGTTCGTTCTTTGCATTAAATTGTTGTTTAGCATTTTCAGCCGCAGACTCCGTTAGAGCTGCCTGAGCTAAAGCATTATATTTTATAGCGTTAGATTGTTGTTGAGCATCTAATTCTTTTATATCTATTGACAATAAAGCTTGTGCGTTGCTTATTGCACCTTTAGTACGTGCATCTGCGTTTTGCCTGTCCATTGTAGCAATTTGTAAAGCATTTTGCAAGGCTGCTTGTTGCCTGTTATCTAAATTTTTAAGTTGTATATTACCATAAGCACCTGCATCTCTAGCAGCAATAGAAATACCAGATTCCATAACAGCCTGAGTTAAAGCTGCGGCAGCCATGCTGGATGCACCTAGCCCCCTAGACTGCATTATAGCAGTAACTTTTCTTGCCGCAGGGGATGCCCAAGCAGGGAGAGGTTCTCCATCTTCTATGCCACCTAGCAAAGATTCTAGTTGGTATTTTACTGTAGCTTTCTCATCCAGTGCTTCTTGAGCAGGACTTGCTGTTGCACCTGCAGATAATGTTGCATCTGATATATCATCTAAGTCAATTAAATCAGAAGAACTAAAATCAGAGGTAGCTCCTGTATATGTTTGACCTTCTAAAGTAGTTGTAGCACTTGCAACAGGGTCTGTTATTTGACCTAAATTTTCAGTCGCTGTTGGCTTAGTTATTTTTTCTATTGTAGTTGGGTCTAAAGTTTTAGGAGTTACAGACGGAACATCTGTTTCTGACAACGTTTGACCTTGCGTACCCAGTAGTTCATTCTCTTGAACTCCTTGCGTAATTGGCGTTACCTGAGTTTCTGCAGTTCCTACTTTACCTGCTAAGTCTTCAGTTTTAGTTTCTAAATCTATCGCCATATCTGTTTCCTATTTCATAACTATTGCGACTACTAAAGCAACTACACCTAAAGTTCCTACCATAGACATAGCTTCTATTCGCCACATTCTTTTGTCTAGTGCTTCTAGTTTATCGTTGACTGCCTGATAACGGATGGCACATTCTTTCTCGTGAGCATCAAGTTCTAGCTGTACTTTTAGTTCAGGTTGCATGTTTAACTTCATCAATCAGCATCTGCTATTGAGTTGCCATCTATTGCTGCCCACACAAGGATTGCTTTGTAGTATCTGTTGTTAGGGTCTAGTGGTATATGATACAAAATTCCATCAATAGTAGCTTGAATATTGTTGATTTCATTTTCATTATTAGGAAATAACTTATTATAATATTTTGCATTTTCGAAATTCATTTTAATCTCCTATAATTCTGCATCTAATGTTAAAGCCCTAATATCAGAGTATTTACCTTCAGCACTAGTATCTCCAGCCAATCCAATATAATGTCTATGGTCATTCCCTTCTATAGCAGGATGACCATTTACAAAAGTACCATTAGTTGCACCAGTAAGAGTAGCAGTAGCGTCTGCTCTCATTGTGGTAGGCAGAAGATAACTTGCTCGTCTATACTTCCCTGTACCATCAGTAACAATAGGGTAAAGCCAAAGATAATTACCAGAAGTTAACTTGGGGTCTTGAAAATATCTCTGGCACAAAGCTAGTTCTTCTCCAAACGACCTATGCTCAAATGGTGTGGCTTGATTGCCTAATTCAATTTGTAATCCAGTAAGAAAGAATGTTCTATTTGTGCTGTCAAAGAAAGATGTTTGACTGTCACCAATTCTTAAATTGTTTGTTGCATGCCAAGTATTTTCAGCAAATGTACCACCACTAAAAGTTGTTCCACCATGTAACCAAATACCTAAAGTAAAAGCATGAGTGTTATCATCATCTACTGCCGCACCTGCTGTATCACCTGCAAATGTAATTGATACTCTTGTCCAATCTGTAGTTACATTAAATGTTTTACCAGTATTTCTTCCATCTTCTTCATTTCTCCACTCAAGAGTATAAGTAGCACTTGCATTACCCTTTACATAAAATGAAACTGTTATTGGTTGGGCAGAAGAAGAACCATACATTAATTGTTGTACATCTTGACCTTCAAATTTTGTTTGTAAAATCAATGCTTCTGAAGCTGAAATAGATGTATCTGCTGTAGTGCAGTCTAATTTCATACAGTTAGCAAAGCCAGTAGGACCATCAGCAGTTTGTGACATTGTAAAACGACCTGCTGATGTCGTTGTAAAATTAAACCTATCAATAGCAGGATATGCTTCATTTGTTGCACCAACACCAGTAGTAGTTGTTGCTCTCTGCGATATTTGCATCGCCCCATTGATGACAAGATTCCGTCTCCCACCAATCTGGCTATTGGTTGCGACTTCACCTATCTTTGCTAATTCTGCTGCTTTACTCATTTGTTATTCCTTTTGTTTATGCTACTAAATATCCTGAAAAATGTGTGTAGTGGATACTTCCAATAATGTCTGTTTGTGCAGTACCAGCATTTTGGTTTATAATAATATTTGCTGTATCAGAAGCATCCATATCTGCAAATATTGAATAGGATACAGAATAATAAACTAAATCAGCAGTAAACTTAGGGGCAAATATATAATCATATGACCTATTACTTGTATTAATATTTATTGAGTAAAAATTAGCTGCTGTGTCAAGGGCCCCTAATCTCATTGAAATATTAAAAAAATATCTACCAGTAACTGGTGCTACAAATCTATTATTGCCTAAATCAAAGTCTGCGTTTTGGTCGAAGTGTTCAGCCGCCCACACTACAGTTTCTCCACCAATAGCTACGTTAGATTGGTCTGTGTTATTTTTAGTGGCATGAAAAGCAGGTTGTAGTGGTTTGGTTATAATACCAGCTGCATCAAACCTCATAGAGTCTGTTGTTCCAAGAGTGCCACCTAAACCTATAACTAAGCTATCATTGGTATCATCCACTCCTATATGATAATCTTGAGCATTGCCATCAAATACAATCTTTGCATCTTCTGCTCCAGCATCACCAATAGTAAGAGTTGGAGTTGTACCACCTAAAGTTATAGGACTAATCACATTACCTGTTACACTAAGAGTACCACCTATTCCTATGTTACCACCAAATGAACCACCACTTCCTGCACTTACTGTGTCAGCTACGGAGAATACATCAAAGGCTATTATTTCAACTACGTCATCAGCCGATGCACCCTGTACTAAAACTACAGATGTTCCTGTTGTTGATGCGTAATCATCTACTGCTTTTAACTTTACACCATTTTGATAGACATCAAGATATGCAACGTCTACATAGACAAGGCTGATGTTATTTTCATCATTGCCACTAAAGCTAGTTTGATTAGCTGTAGCTACATAAACAAATCGTCTACGCACTCCATTTGAAGGGGATGTTCCTATATATGCCATATTTTTTTATTCCTTTGGATACTTGTCTTTAACTGCTTTAATGGTCTTCTTCCACTCATCTACACCGTTATGATATATGTCATCTAGTTGGTCTGCTATTGATGGGTATGCTTTTTCTCTACTTCTTTGGTAAGCATTGTTATCATAAGCAGTTTGCAATTCTTTTTGTTTAGCAAGAATATCTGCATCAGCTATAGGTGTAGTGTCACCAAGCCACTTAATTCCTTTTAAATCATCTCCGTAAACAATTACAGATGCTTTAGAATTGATAGCTTTTATTGCATTTACTATATCTGTCATATTACCCTGCCACTTCTGTAAGTATAATTGTTGAACCTGATGGAGCATTGTATCCATCACCCGGGTTAGCGTATGACCTGTTTATAGACATGTCTGTAGGTGCAGCATCTTCTATTACATAACATTTGTAAGTTACCTCTGCTGTAGTGCTAAGTGCTTCTTGAAAGCTAAAATTAACATTATATATTTTATAATGACCATTAGAAATAGTTTGCATTGGAAATGAAGCAGCAGTAAACCTATTGTCTACAAAGTGTGCGTTACCATATCTTAATGCAGTTTCAGTGCCACCAGCTATAGTTCTTGTAACTTTTCCTGCACCATAAGCATTACTATTACCACTATAAGAAACCGTATGTTGCAGTATTATTTTACTGTCAGAAAATTGAGGTGTTATAGCTGCAGTTAGATATAGAACGTAAGTAGCATTGTTACTACTGGCAACTGTACTATTTCCTACATGAACCATTTGTAAAACAGTACCAGTCGGTAATCCACTTCTTCCTAATCCTTCACCTATTACTTTTGTTAATGCCATTCTTTACTCCCTAAAGTGCGTTTGCATCATCTCTTTCTTTACGAGTTTTGTAGTCATCTCTTGCAATTACAAGTGCAACAAAGTCTGCTTGATTAGATGGTATGCTATCTGTAAAGCTAGAATCTTCCATC
>Ga0308016_10001009_pt1 | contig 14183 bp, 14 predicted proteins | sample Neamet233_FD_203129 | JGI IMG/M metagenome (GOLD analysis project Ga0308016, IMG submission 203129) | Marine microbial communities from water near the shore, Antarctic Ocean - #233 | ecosystem: Environmental > Aquatic > Marine > Unclassified | place: Southern Ocean | collected 2014-07-28
TAAACCTGGTCACTCTCCTGATAAATGTACAGTTTGTGGGGGGAATGGAAAAGTCAGATCTAATCAAGGTTTTTTTACTGTTCAGCAAACCTGTCCTCAATGCCAAGGAACTGGTGAAGAAATTACCCACCCATGCACAGATTGTAGTGGTCGAGGTAACAAACAAGCTTCAAAAAAAATATCAGTAACTATACCAAAGGGTGTTGATGATGGAACAAGGATAAGATTAGCTGGTAAGGGTGAGGCTGGAACCAAAGGTGGGGCTAGTGGAGATTTATACTTATTTGTTAACGTTCATTCTCACGATCTTTTTAAAAGATCAGATGAAAATTTATTTTTTGAATTTCCAATCTCTATAGCAGATGCTGCATTAGGTACTACAATTGAAATACCAACAATTGATGGTGGAAGAGCAAAGATTAAAATACCAGATGGAACTCAAAATGGAAAACAGTTCAGATTAAAAGGTAAAGGAATGCCTTACATGCGTGGAAGTGGAAATGGTGATCTTTATGTTCAGGTAAATACAGAGGTTCCAATTTCATTAAATAAAGAGCAAAAAGAATTGCTTGAAAAATTTAGAGAAATTGAAAATGAAAAATCAAACCCAAGTATTAAAAAATTCTTTCAAAAAGCTAAAAGTTTTTGGAAAAACTAAAAGACTAATTAGCTAAAAAAGGTTAATATTTTCTAGAATGAAACAAATTAATTTAGCAATTACTGGTTGTCTTGGAAGAATGGGCCAACAGCTTATTAAATCCTCTAAATCCAATAAGAGTTTTAAACTGGCGGCACTTACAGAAAATAAACCTCTTAATAAAAAAATAGCTGGTATAAAACTTAATTTAAATACAGATCAGACCTTTAAAAAAATTGATGTGATTGTAGATTTTACAGTTCCAAAGTGTACTCTCGAGATTCTTAAAATAGCATCAAAACTCAAAAAAAGAGTGGTAATTGGAACAACTGGCTTTACCCAAAAAGAAGAGGCTCTAATTAAAAGATATTCAAAAAAAATTCCTATCTTAAAAGCTGGTAATATGAGTCTAGGTGTTAATTTACTAATGTATTTGACTGAAATTGCCTCAGGATCTCTTGGAGATAATTATTTAAGTAAAGTGTTTGAAATTCATCACAAGTATAAAAAAGATTATCCCTCCGGAACTGCGTTGATGCTTGGAAAAGGTATTGCTGATGGAAAGAAAAAAAATTTATACAACCTAATAGGTAAAAAATTTTTGAATAAGAAATCTTTTCCTTTCGGGAAAAAAATTAATTTTAATTCTATTAGAAAAGAAGAAATTATTGGAGAACATGAAGTGGTATTCTCAAATGGTAAAGAAATAATAACTTTAAATCATGAAGCGTTTGATAGAGCTCTATACTCAGATGGTGCTTTAACTGCAGCAAAATGGCTTACAAGTAAAAGTGCTGGACTTTATTCAATGAGAGATTTGTTAAATTTTAAATGATGCAAGAGAAAGAAAAAGCAAAACAAATAATAAAAATTTTAAATAAAATTTATCCAACAACTCCTATTCCATTAAAACATAGAAACAAATTTACCCTTTTGACTTCGGTTCTTTTGTCAGCACAATGTACAGACCTAAATGTTAACAATGTAACAAAAGATATATACCCAAAATATAATAGACCTGAGCACTTTGTTAAATTAGGAAGAAAAAAAATTGAAAGACTAATAAAAAGTATAGGCATCTTTAGAGTTAAGGCCAAAAGCATTTACTTAATGTCAAAACAGCTATTGGATATACATGGTGGCAAAGTACCAAAAACTTTTAAAGAACTCGAAGAACTGCCAGGTGTGGGTCATAAAACAGCAAGTGTAGTTATGTCTCAAGGATTTGGGTTTCCAGCATTTGCAGTGGACACCCATATACATCGATTAGCTCAGAGATGGGGATTAACAAATGGTAAAAATGTTGTACAAACTGAAACAGATTTAAAAAGAATTTTTCCAAAAAAAACTTGGAGTAAACTTCACCTTCAAATAATTTATTATGGAAGAGAATATTGCCAAGCCAGAAAGTGTTATGGTTTAACTTGTAAAATTTGTATGACTTGTTATCCTAACCGTAAAACTCCAATTGAAATAACAAAACCGTAATATGAAAATTTTAGGAATCGGAAATGCTATAGTTGATGTAATTTGTAAGGTTGAAGATAGCTATTTATCAAAAAATAATCTGGCAAAAAGTACTATGAAACTTGTTGACGAAATTGAGTTCAAAAAATTATTATTATCCTTAAAAATTGAAGATACAGTATCAGGTGGATCTGTTGCAAATTCTATTGTGGGACTATCCCAATTAGGAAATAAAGTTGGATTTATTGGTAAAATTAGTGACGATGACTTGGGTCAAAAATATGAAGATGGTTTAAAAAATGAGATGGTTGATTTCTTTTATTTAAAAAAAAAAGAAAACTTATCAACGGGAACTTGTTTAATATTAATTACACCCGATTCTGAAAGAACGATGTGTACATTCTTGGGTACTGCAGGAAAAATTAGTGAGAATGATGTGGATGTAAACTCTATTAAAAATAGTGAAATGATTTTTCTTGAAGGTTACTTGTGGGATGTGGGTGAACCTAAATCTGCTTTTGATAAAGCAATTAATAATTCCAATAAAGTAGCGATGTCATTATCAGACTTATTTTGTGTAGAAAGACATAAACAACATTTTTTAGATCTAGTTAAAAATAAATTAGACATTACTTTTGCAAATGAACAAGAAATCACTTCTTTAATAAATGCAAAAAAAATTGAAGAAGTAATAACTTTTGCCCAACAGCTTGGAAAATTGGTTATTATTACCCGTGGAGAGAAAGGAAGCATTGCAATAAATAAAGGAGAAGTAATTGAATGCGAAAGTAGAAAAAATCTTAATATAAAAGATTTAACTGGTGCTGGAGACTTGTTTGCAGCTGGGTATCTTCATGGACACATAAATAATTTAACAATTCTTGAAAGCTTAGAAAAAGGAACAGAGATGTCGGCAAAAATAATACAACAAATTGGTGCTAGACTTATTTAAATAAAATAAATCATAAACGCTTATTTATTTGTATTTTAAAACTTCCTTTTTAGATTTAGCCAGTCTTTGTTTAAATTTTATATTTTTTAAAAACTTAGTTATAAAAAAAAATTTAATTAATAAAGTAACCATCATCATGACTTACGATAAAATCATTATCATTAAATTTATCATTTATTTTTTTTCTTAATCTATAAATATGAGTTTCTACTGTATGTGTTTCTAAATCAGGTGAATATCCCCAAATATTTTTTTGTAAATCTAGAACATTATTTTTGATTTTATTTGAATTAAGATACAAAATAATTTCAATTTCTTTTTGAGTCAATTTTAAACTATTTTCTGCTTTAGAAAAAAATTTTGAGTTAAGATCAAGTTCATAACTTTTTATAATAATTTTTGATTGTTGATTAAATCTTAACTTAATTAAATTAATATTAATTAATTCAACTAATTTATTTAGTGACATTGGTAAATTATTTAAAACTAATAGATTTTTTCCATTAAAAAATTTATTATTTGAGTTTGTAATAATTAAACAATCTGTTGGATTGTTTTTTTCCTCTTTAATAAAATCTTCGTCACTCTCATATTTTAAAATATTGAAAGATAAATTTTCTTTGATTTCATCTAAGACCTTGTATAATAAATTATAGTTAACAATATTAACATTTTGTCTAATCATTATTAAATAACTTATGATAATCCATGTAAAAAATAAAGACACACTTATAATTGATGATTTTAAGTTTAGATGCTGCATTGGAAAAAAAGGACTGAATTACAACAAAAGAGAAGGTGATTTTACGACACCTAAAGGAATATTTAATCTTAATAAGCTATATTTTAGAAAAGACAGAATTGGAAAAATAAAACCTAAAATAATGAAAAAAATTATTACCACAAATATGGCATGGTGTGATGATCCTAATGACAAAAATTATAATGAAGAAATTCAAAGCTCTAAAAAAAATAATAAAGAAAACTTTTATAGGAAAGATCATGCGTATGATTATTTAATTACTATCAGCCATAATATAAAAAAAATTCCAAATCATGGAAGTGCAGTATTTATACATTTAACAGATAATTATGAACCTACGGCAGGATGTATTGCAATCAAAAAAAAAGATTTTGAAATTTTATTAAAATTAATAAACCAAAAATCAAAAATTAAAATAGGTTAGTTCTTTGACCAAAAATTTTAGATCCAATTCTTAAATAAGTTGAATCAAATTTTATTGCTTCTAAATAGTCATTAGACATACCCATGCTTAATTCTTTTAAACCAGAATCAATTTTTAAATTTTTCATTTGTAAAAAATATGAGGAAACCTTGGCATCATTGGGTGGCAAACACATAAATCCAATTATAGTTAATCCAAAATCGTGTATACAGGTTTTATAAAATTTATTTACATTTGATAACATAACTCCACTTTTTTGATCCTCTTCACCAATATTAACTTGAATAAATAATTTAACATTTTTATTTTGTTTTATTTGTTCATTAGAAATTTTTTCTGCTAATTTTAAACTGTCTAAAGAGTGGATGTAATCAAATAGTGAAATAGCTTGTTTTACTTTATTAGATTGAAGTTTGCCTATCATATGAAGATTTAAATGACTAAAATCAGATTTTATACTTTCCCATTTTTCTATTGCTTCTTGAATTTTGTTTTCTCCATAATCAAGGTGGCCCTGATTGATTAGTGGTAAAATATCAGTCATAGCATGTGTTTTAGTAACAGCTATAATTTTTGGTAATTTAATTGAATTATTTGATTGAGCTATTTTTAATTGTATTTCTTTCTGAATTTCAATTAAATTGTCGAGAGAATTATGCATAATAACTTACCTTCTTTTTTTTTTTTTATTAGTGCTTTAAGAGAAGAACATATCAGAAAATTAGATAAAAAAGTTGCAATAATTTACAGAAACTATTCAATAAATCATGATAAAAAATTAATATTAGAAATTAAAAAAATTTGTAAAAAAAGTAATAGAAAATTTTATTTGGCAAATAACCTCCGATTAGCAATTAGCTTAGATTTAGATGGAGTTTACCTTCCCTCATTTAATAGAAGTCTAAATATTAACAAAACAAATATTAAACAAAAATTTACAATACTTGGCTCTGCACATTCTATAAAAGAAATAAGAATTAAAGAAAAACAGGGCACAGAATTAATTTTTTTATCACCAATTTTTAAAACTAATAAATGTAAAAATTTTTTAAACTCCACAAAGTTTAATCTTCTAGCACTCAAAACAAAGAAAAAAGTAATTGCACTAGGGGGAATTAATTCTAAAAATTTAAACAGATTAAACATGGTAAATACTTATGGGTTTGCAGGAATTTCTTATTTTGAAAATAATGATATTGTAAAAATATGAAAATACAAAATATTGAAAAAGAAATTCAAATTTTATTAAATCTGTTTAATGTAGGTAAATTTGATATGGTCATTTCAAAATCAAAAAAACTCATAAGAAATTCTCCAGAGTATTTAGTTTTATATAATATCCTAGGTTCCTCATATCAGAACTTTGGGGAATTAGATTTGGCAAAAAATATTTTTATTAAAGGTCTTAAACTGGATCCAACAAATATTGCTATTAAGAATAATTTAGCCAATGTATATAAAAGTCTTGGAAATATTGAGTTATCTGAAGAGCTCTTTAGAAAAATAATTGAAGAAAAACCTGCCTACATCAATGCATATATAAATCTAGGTAATTTAAAAAGAGATAATAATGATTTTAGAGAAGCTATAAATTTATATAACAATGCTTTAAAGATTAATAATAAAAATCCTATAACATTATACTCATTAGCTTTAGCCCACCAGGGATTAGGAAATTTTAATCAAGCAATTGAGTTTGCAAAAAAAACACTTCAGTATGACCCACTATTTACACGAGCAGATATGTTAATTTGTCAATCAACCAAGTATGCCGATGATAACAAACATTATATTGAAATGAATTTAAAGATTAATAACCCAGAACTAAATAATGATCAAAAAGTTAACTTATTATTTGCCATCGCTAAAGCAAATGAAGACATGGGTTTGTTTGAAAAGGCCTTTAAAAACTTTGATGAAGGTAATCAAATAAAAAGAAAAATGACAAATTATAACATTAATAAAGAGATCACTTTTTTTGCTCAGCTTAAAAATATATTTAGTCAAATTGATTTTAATAAAAAATTTAAAGAGAGTGCCCCATCAAAAAATATAATTTTTATTTTAGGTATGCCTAGATCTGGTACATCACTTATAGAGCAAATAGTTACATCTCATTCAGATATATTTGGTGCTGGTGAACTCCCTCAACTTTCCCATATTGTCAAGAATAAGCTTATGTATCAAGACACTTTGTCAGAGGAGAACATTAAAAACCTAATTAATAATCCCTCTTTTGCTAATATTTTGAGAAAAGATTATTATGATTATTTAAAAAGATTTCAGTCAAATGAATTATTTATAACTGATAAGGCCCCTTTAAATTTCAGATGGATTGGTTTAATAAAGATCCTTTTTCCTGATTCAAAGATAATACATTGCTCAAGAAACCCTAAAGATAATTTTCTTTCATTATATAAAAACCTTTTTGAGGGTGGTCTGAATTTTAGTTATAATCAGAAAGATCTTGCTACTTATTATAGTCTATATTCAGATTTAATGAATTTTTGGGAAACTCTTTTTCCTGGTTCAATTTATGAAGCAAAATATGAAAAAATAATTGAAAATTCAGAAGATGAAATAAAAAAAATTATAAATTTTTGTGGCTTAGCATGGGAAGAGAGTTGTCTCCTGTTTCATAAAAATAAAACCCCCATTAAAACAATGAGTACTGCCCAAGCCAGACAGCCAATTTACAAAAGTTCTGTAAATTCTTTTGAAAAATTCTCACCTTTTTTAAGTGAGCTTAATAAAATCTCTTAGTTTTTGTTCAAAAAAAAAGCCCCAATAAATTGGGGCTTTTTCTAAATTTTCTAAATCAGTAATTAGAAAGCAAATGAAACAGCAATTTCTGTCATTTCATCATTACTAGCAGCTGTACCATCGTTGTCCTTAACATCATTTCTGTTTCCAGCGATTTTAATAGAACCCATAGTGTAAGCTACTGCTATACCAGTACCTTTTTCCGTTACTGTAGCATTTCCCGCAGCTTTATCGTACTCAACTTCTCTTTCACCATAAGATAATGAAAGATCGTCATTTACGTTAAACGCAATTCCCCATGCTTGTGTTTGTTCATCTGTTGACTGATCGTTTTTATCTATTTCAGATATTTGAGCACCAAATGTTACTGGTCCTACTGAATAGTTAGCAAAAATAGTCATATGCTCAACATCACCTTTTGATGCATCATTGTCAGCAGTACCATTTTCAGCTTCACCATAACCAAGACCAAAAGCTAACCCAGGTGCACCGTAATTATCACCTGAACCAGTTAATGCAAAGTCCCAAGCGCCTTGACCAGCACCTGAAGATGCACCGTCAGCGTTCTTAGTTGCAGAACCTCTTCTTGCAGCACCATTAAATGTAATGTCACCAAAAGTTTTGACATAGTTTAATACACCTGAAGCACCAGCTGCACCAACTAAACCACCAACAGTTTTACCATCTAGACCATCCCAGATTTCTTCATTAGCTGTCGGAGTTTTATCATCAATAGTTCCTAGACCTGATCCTGAACCTTGGTCAAATGCTACTGTTCCCATGTCACCCATATCTACTGACAATCTAGCTGATGTCATACCAGCAAATTGGTCTTTAGATGTTTGCATGTAAGATACTGTGTATCCGTTAACTTCACCTGAACCTTTAAAGCTCAGATTAGTTTTCATACCAAGTGGGTTTCCTGTTACTTCTGTTTTGTCTTCAGTAGTATAAGTTAACACTGAAGCACCACTTACTGTCATTTCTGCAGCGTGAGCTGAGATAGCAGCAAGAGAACCAGCTAAAGCTGTTAATCCTACTTTTTTAAAGTTATTCATGTTTATTCCTTTTGTTATTGTTTTCATATATGAATTGAAGACAATCTATAATTAATATGAATTTTTGGAACATTTAGTTTGTTTACTTCCATTATTTTTTGTAAATGTTGCATAAATATCACTATAAAAGTCACTTTTTATCATTTTTACAGCATTTTTTTATAAAAGTGATAATAAAATGATGTTTATATCATAAATATACAATGAAAAATTTTACAATTAATAACAAAAATCTATTAGCTATTCTTTGTATTGTAATATTTTCACTTAACTCCTGTGGAATTTATAAAAAAAGTGATGCTAGGACAAATCCAACAAATGCCAATGACAGAATAGAAAAAAATATAAAAGAAGGTAAGGGTTTTAGACTTGGTAACATCGGTAAATCACGTGGCAGTGGTACCTTTGAGTTTGCATCTTCTAACCCTTTATGGAGAGCGGCTCTAGAAAAATTAGATTTTGCTCCTTTAAATAATGTTGATTATGGTGGTGGTATAATTATAACGGATTGGTTTAGTGACGGCGGCTCTAATGAACAAATAAAAATTACAATTAGATTTTTAACTAATGAAATAAGATCTGATTCAATTGATGTCGCAATTCATAAAAAAGTTTGTAATACTCAAAATAATTGTAAAATTACTAAAATTGAAAATACTTTAAATAGTGAAATAAGATTTGCAATTTTAAAAAAGGCAGCACAACTTGAAAAGCAAACTATTTCAAATAAAAAAGAAGATAAAAAAAACTTTAAGTTGCCAAAAAACTTTTAAGTAATCAAAAATTAATTTAAAATTTAATAAATTAAATTATTTTAAAATGGAACCTGAAAGATATAATTTTAAAACTATAGAAGAAAAGTGGCAAGATTATTGGGATAAGAATAAGAGTTTTAAAGCTGAAGTAATTAAAAATAAAAAAAAATTTTATTGTTTAGAAATGTTTCCTTACCCATCAGGAAAAATTCATATGGGTCACGTAAGGAATTATACAATTGGAGATGTTTTAGCTCGTTATAAATCTTTGCAAGGATACAATGTGCTTCATCCTATGGGGTGGGACTCCTTTGGTATGCCAGCAGAAAATGCAGCTAGACAAAATAATTTAGATCCAAAGGAATGGACTGAAAAAAATATTTCAACGATGAAAAACCAACTTAAAAAATTAGGTCTTTCGATTGATTGGGATAGAGAAATATCAACATGTTCTTCTGATTATTATAAGCATCAACAACAATTCTTCTTAGAGCTTTATGACAAGGGTTTAGTTTATAGAAAAGAAAATTATGTCAATTGGGACCCAATTGATCAAACAGTTTTGGCTAATGAACAGGTAATAGATGGTAAGGGATGGAGATCAGGAGCTCTTGTTGAAAGAAAAAAACTCAACCAATGGTTTTTTAATATATCTAAATTTTCAGAGGATTTACTTAGTGGACTTGATCAACTTGATGAATGGCCAAATAAAGTTAAAGTTATGCAAAAAAATTGGATTGGTAAATCTTTTGGTTGCGAAATTGATTTTAAAATTGAAGGAAATTTAGAAGTTAAAAATATTAAGTGTTTTACAACAAGACCAGATACTTTATTCGGATTTTCATTCTTGGCTGTGTCGATAGATCACCCAATATCAAAATTATATGAAAAAAATAAAGAGTTTATAGAGTTCAAAAACAAATGCTCCAAAACTGGAACAACTGAAGAGTCCATTGCTCAGGCTGAAAAAATTGGATTTAAAACGAATTTGCTAGCAATCAACCCACTTAATGAAAGTCAAAAAGTTCCTGTTTATTTTGCAAACTTTGTATTAATGGACTATGGGTTTGGTGCTGTATTTGGCTGTCCAGCACACGATCAGAGAGATTTAGATTTTGCTTTGAAATATGATTTAAGAGTTGTTCCCGTGGTCAAACCCACAGAAGAAGAAGATAACTTTAGCATTACAAAAGAATCTTACACAGGTCCTGGTGTTATTTTTAATTCACAATTTTTAGATGGTCTAAAAGCTCCAGAACAATCAATTATAGAGACTATTAAAATAATTGAAGAAAAAAAAATAGGAAAAAAAAAAATTAACTTTAGATTAAAAGATTGGGGTATTTCTAGACAAAGATACTGGGGCTGTCCAATTCCAATTGCCTATGATAAAAATAATAAAATTATAAAAGTTCCTCTAGAAAAACTTCCGATAAAACTCCCTGAAAATATAAACCTTGATACCAAAGGCAATCCTTTAGACCATCAAGAAGATTGGAAAAAAATTGTTATTAATGGTGAAAAATGTTTATTAGAAACTGACACACTTGATACCTTCGTAGATTCTTCTTGGTATTTTTTAAGATTTTGTTCACCAACCAATAAAGAGAGCGGTTTTAATATTGATGATGTGAATTATTGGATGCCAGTAGACCAGTATATAGGTGGCGTTGAGCATGCAATATTGCATCTTTTATATTCAAGGTTTTTTACAAGAGCTTTAAATTATAAAATTGATAATATTAAATCCCAAGAACCATTTAAAGGTTTATTCACTCAAGGAATGGTTTGTCACGAAACTTATAAAAATAAAGACAATCAATGGTTAAGTCCTGATGAAATTATTTCAGATGATAATAAAAATTACTACATGAAAGAAAATCCTTCTGAAAAAATTACTGTAGGTCCATCAGAATCTATGTCTAAGTCAAAAAAAAATACTATTGACCCAGAGGAAATGATAAAAAATTACGGTGCAGATGCTGTAAGATTGTTTATCTTATCTGACAGCCCTCCAGAAAAAGACGTACAATGGTCGGAACAAGGCATGATTGCTTCTTATAAATTTGTTCAAAAATTTTGGGTACTACATAAAAAAATTTTATATAAGTTACAATCTCAGGAAAAACATGAATCAACATTATTCAGTGATGGGGTTGAGAGCTTTACGAATCAAATGTTAAATAAAATGAATATAAGCTTAAATAAATTTAGTTATAATGTGATCATTGCAAACTTACATGAAGCTTATAATTTTTTTAATAAAATAGCTGAAGCAGAAATAACAAATAAAAATCTAAGGGATAATTATATAAAAATCTTAACGCTTATGCTTCCAATAACGCCCCACTTGGCCAATGAATGTTTAGCTGAAACTGTAAATAATAATACTTATACATGGCCAGAAATAGATATTAAATATCTTCAAAGTAAAAAATATAATATAGTGGTTCAAATAAATGGGAAAAAAAGAAGCTTAATTCTAACAGATAGTAGCATTGAAGAAGTAAAATTAATTGAAAAAATAAAAAAGACCAAAGAACTAGAAAAATTTTTAATTGGAAAAGAAATTATTAAAACTATCTTTATAAAAGATAAGTTAATAAACTTAATAATAAAACAATGATAAAAAAAATATGTTTAATAATACTTTTTATTGGAGTTTCTGGTTGTGACTATAAGCCTGTTTATCAACAAAAAACTGACCTGAATTTGTTAATAAAAGAAATACAGTTAGAAGGTAATAAAAATATAAACAGAAAAGTTATTAAATTTTTAAAACTAAAAGATCCCAAAAATAAAAGTTCAGGATACATATTAAAACTAAATAGTACAAAAAAATTAGCAATTATTTCAAAAGATAAGGCAGGTGATGCTTCGCTTTACAGAACAACAGTAACTATAAGTGTTTTGTTAAATGATAAAAACAAAATTATTAAACAAAAAATTTTTAGCACAAACTTTGTTTATAATAATATAAGCAATAAATTTGATTTAGCAGAATATCAAAAAAACGTAGAAACAACGCTAATTAATCAACTAATAGAAGATATCTACATTTTTTTAAACTAATAACCAATGATTATTAAGTCCTTTGAACTTGAAAAGATTGACTTAAAAAGAAATCATTTTTTTTTATTATATGGTGAAAATGAAGGCCATAAAAAACAGGTTATAAAAGAAAAATTCAAAAAATTTTATGGAGAAAATATTTATCTTTACGATGAAAATGAAGTTCTTCAAAATGAAGAGTCATTTTTTAATAATATTTTATCTAAATCTTTTTTTGAAACTGAAAAATTAATCATAGTCACAAGAATTACTGATAAAATTAAAGATATAACTATAGAATTATTAGAAAAAGATATTGAGGATTTGGTTTTAGTTTTAAATGCTGGAGTACTGGAAAAAAAATCTAAAGTAAGGGCTTTATTTGAAAAAAGTAAAATAGCTGTATGTATGCCATTTTATGAAGATAATAATCAAACGTTATCAGGGATAGTGAATAAATTTTTTAGAGAAAATAAAATTCCAATTTCTCAACAATCAATCAACTTAATTGTTCAAAGGTGCAGAGGTGATAGGCAAAATCTAAATAATGAACTTGAAAAGATAAAAAATTATAGCAAAAGTAAGAAAAAAATTGAAATTGAAGACCTGCTAAAACTTACAAATCTTGCTGAAAATTATTCAGTATCAGAGTTAATAGACGCCTGTTTATCAAAAAACAGAAAGAAGATGACCCACATTTTAAATGAAAATAATTACTCTTTGGAAGATTGTATTCTTATTATCAGGACTTTGTTAGCAAAGTCAAAAAGGCTTTTGAAATTAAATGAACAAATAAAAGATAAAAACATTGATGACGTTATTTCAATTTTTAAACCACCAATTTTTTGGAAAGATAAAGAAACTGTAAAACAACAAATAAAAAGTTGGTCTTATGAGAGCATAAAAAATTTAATTTTTAGAATAAGCGAAACTGAGCTCCTAATAAAAAAAAACTCACCCAATTCACTTAATATTTTATCAAATTTTATTATTGAGCAAACAACATCAATCAGTAATTAACTTTAATAATCTCAATAATTTTATTTAACTGATCAACATCCTTATATTCAAGTATAATTGAACCAGAATTATTTTTTTTATTCTTAATAAGAACATTTAAACCAATTTTTTTTGTGATTGAAGATTCAAGAAATTCTAAATTTGGATCTTTTAAAGATTTAGAAGGTTTTTGTTTTATTTTAAAAATCTTAACAAGATTTTCTGTTTGTCTAACTGAAAGTTTTTTTTCAATTATTTTTTTTGCAATAAAACTTGCATTTTCTAAACCAACTAAAATCTTACCATGACCAGGTGACAGTTTTTTAGTTTCAATTAATTTTAAGACCTCTTCTGGTAATCCTAACAACCTTAAAAAATTTGCTATATGACTTCGACTTTTACCAATAAATCGACCTACTTTTTCTTGGTCATATGAAAATTCTGTAATTAAGCGTTGGTAACCCCTGGCTTCTTCAATAGCATTTAAATCATTTCTTTGAACATTTTCAACAATTGCAAATTCTAATGATTTTAAATCACTTGCTTCTGTAATAACAACAGGGACTTCGTTCAACCCAGCTTTTTGTGCGGCGAGCCACCTTCTCTCTCCAGCAATTATTTCATACTTTGATTCATTATCGTTCGATTTTCGCACTATGATAGGCTGTATAATTCCTCTTTCTTTTATGGAGTTTGTTAATTCATCTAAGTTTTGTTCATCAAAAATTTTTCTGGGCTGAAATTTATTACTTACTAAATCACTTATTGATAATTTGTTGATATTTACCTCAGATTTAGTTTCTCCAATTAATGAGGATAAACCTCTGCCTAAACCTTTTTTAATTTTATTTGTATTCATTATGTAGTGTCCCCAGTTTTTTCTTCTTGATTAATAAATTCATCAGTAAAACTAAAGTATGATTTACTACCCACGCATGTTTTGTCATAGACTAAAACAGGCATTCCATGAGAGGGTGCTTCTGACAGTCTAACATTTCTAGGTATCACTGTATTATAAACTTTATCAGTGAAATAATCTCTAGCCTCTTTTTCCACTTGCGATGAAAGTTTGTTTCTCTTGTCATACATTGTTAAAAGTATCCCTCTAATTTTTAATTCGGGGTTTAAATTTACTTTTATTCTGTCTATTGTTTTCATAAGCTGAGTTAAACCCTCTAATGCAAAAAATTCAGTCTGAAGTGGCACAACAAGCGAGTGTGATGATACTAGTGCCATGACAGTGAGTAAGCTTAATGATGGTGGACAATCTATAAGCATATAATCATATAACCCTCTAGAATCATTTAAATAAGC
>Ga0308016_10001011_pt1 | contig 14176 bp, 9 predicted proteins | sample Neamet233_FD_203129 | JGI IMG/M metagenome (GOLD analysis project Ga0308016, IMG submission 203129) | Marine microbial communities from water near the shore, Antarctic Ocean - #233 | ecosystem: Environmental > Aquatic > Marine > Unclassified | place: Southern Ocean | collected 2014-07-28
TGGCCTTTAAAAGTATTTAATAGTTGTGGGGTTCCTTCAATAGCAGCTACCATTTGTTGATAGCTTGCTACGTTTTGTCCTTTAGCAGCAGACATATAATCTCCGCTAGTGCTTCCGTCTGGGTTTAAGAACGCCAGCTGTGTATCATAATAGCCGCCTTCTCTATCCCAAACTTGAAGATCTTTGTAAGGCATTTGTATATCTGCCCTTCCAGCAATACGATTAGGGACGGCAAGAAATTTAATTTCTTTTCCGACGATTGATGCAGGGCTTTTAAGATTTTTTGGTGTTTGTACAGCAACTATTGAAGCAATTTCTGCGTCATTAGTTTCATTGTAGTTATCTTGAAATTTCATTAACTGGTCGCCAGTTGTAAAAATCTTTTCAGCCCTTGTGCTTATCTGCTGATCAGAAGTTAAACCAATAAAGTTTCCAAGCATTTTAGTAATACCCGCTCCTACAGTTGAGGGGCTGTTCTTTTTAATCTCTTTTAGAAAAACATCTTGTCCTTCTTCAACACCTCTAGCACTCATATAAGCTTGCGTAAGTTTTAATCTTTCTTCGTGTTGGTTTCTTAAATTTTCACCGATCTCATTTCCTGCAATTAATACATGGTCTTCAAACTGAGATACATTTCTATTAGTTCCAAAATTTTCTTTTAGTCCCGGTTCGGCTCTTAGTCTTCCTAGCGAGTTAAAGTAACCTTCATAACCTAACTGAGATTCTCTTGCTTTTTTTTCTTCACTTTCAGCTTGACTAGCCGTATTATAAGCAGTCCTCATTCTTAAAGTTTTACCTACCATTTCTTCGGTATTTAAAAAATCGTTTGTTTTGTTTTGAAAATACGCATCGCCAAGGCCCATACCTACTCTGGTACTGAGTTCCATAATTTGTTTTTGCCGAGCTTCTCTTTTTTCTCTTTTACGAAACGCTTTTTCTTTTGCGCGGTTATCAACTTTGATTTGTTCAAAAAGTCTTCCACCAAAATCTTCTGAGCTTTCTTCGTTAGTTGTTGTAATAGCAACCATAATTTATATTCCTTCTTGTGGTGCTGCCATAAGGCTAGGCTGTTCTTGGACTGGAACTGGTACGGGATCTCCTTCTGGAGGCGCAGGTAAGTCAGGTAAGTCTAGAAGGTCTTCTTTCATCTTTGAAGATAAGATACCTGCTGGAACTTTTCCAGACTGAGCGGCTTCTTTCATTTCTTTTATTTTTTCTTCTTCAAAAGTTACGCCTAAGATTTTTTCTTCTGCTTCTTCGTCTTCTTCTTCACCTCTATAGATAACTAGATCATCAATGTCTTGACGCTCAGCAAGTGCCATAAACATATAAACCGTTGGCTCAATAAGCATCACCATTAAATCAGGGTTAAACATACCTTTTTGAAACTCTGATTTTAAAACTAACTGAACTAAGTCCATAATAGGCTGACCGTCAGAAAGTGCTTCCATTGCTGGTGCATATATCTCAGGGTCTGTTATTGTTTCCCAGATGTATAAGGAAGCAGAATCTAGCTCTGTAAACTCAGGTGCTTTTTCAAAAGGGGCTGGGTTACCGGGATCATTTGTTAGTGACTGACCTGCGATTGGGCGACCCATTCCGCTTTGAAACTCTTCAAACTCTTCTTCGTTCATTTAGTTTTACCCTGTTATGCGAATTTTTTCATGAATTGGTTGTAACCATCGTTGCTGGCAAAACCGTAGCTACCAGTGCCAGAGCGTTGAAGACCTTGATAGTACTCCAAAGCTTGCGCTGGTGTGCCGCCAGTGGAAGGTTGTAATGACGCTACCTCAGCAACTGGCATTGGCGCTCCAACTACTTGAGTTGACACATTGTAACCGGCACGTGGTTTATTTAAACTTGCGGATAGTGCTGTTTGAGGAAGCTTAGTAATTGTGTTACCAAGATTATCAAGAAATTGTCCGGGTATTTCCTGCACTCTTTCCAGTAAACTACTAGGTGAAAATTCTTTTAATGCGTCCGTTGCTTTAGATTTAAGAATATCAAAATAACTTGGATCTGTTGCTGCTACCGGCGGCGGCGTTGTTGCAACGAAGTTAGTAGTTGGTGGTTTAGGTAATCCGGCGTTAGCTGTTTGCTCCATAGCACTTTGAAAATCTGCTCCATCTGCTCCGGGAAGTCTCATAGATTCTGCTGATGTAGATACTGGTCTAAGCGGAGATGGGCGTTTTGTTAATAAACTATTGTCTGCTGTTTTTAAGTTTTCATAAAACTCTACACCTTCTGATGCTTTAGGCAACGGGGGCTTTGCAGTCTCTATTGTTTGATTTACAAGATCTGTTGATGCCCTAGCTCCTTCTAGAAGATCGGGAGATTGAACAGGGCTTGAAGTAGGCGTAACATTAGGACTCATGTTAGTAGGAGCAGAAGAAATAGGTGCATTCCTTGCTTGCATTAGTGAGTTATTAGAAATTCTTGCTGTAGGTTTATAATTTGCTAGTCCACCTGTAGTCGGTGGCGTATAGCCGATTGAAGTATTGAAAGCCTTTAAAGTCTCTGAAGCGTTTGTCATTACATTGTTTTGCACATTGCTCCATGCAGTAGCAAAATCAGGAGCAGCAGTTCCAATGTTAATGCCGGGGATTTTATTTAGAGCGGTTTTTCCAAACTCGCCTATAAAAGAACTAATGCCTTCAGTGACAGTTGAGAAAGCTTTAGCTCCAACCTTAACAAAGTTTCCGGCGGCTTTAAGCACAGTACCAACTCCATTAGCAAGCGCACTGCTGCTACCTAAAAGCCCAGTACCACGGGTTGCAGTAAAAACACCTTCTGCGCTTTTCTTTAATATACCTTTACCTACTTGCTTAGCTAAACTTTTAGTAGCTATGTCTCCTGCTTTAATAGCTGCTGTCTGTGTTGCAGTAGCAGTTCCAGTTCCTACGGCGTTAGTTGCAGCGGTTCCTGCTGTTACAGCAGCTTGGGACGTAACAGCAGACGCAGCAACTCCTTCCACTGTTGCGCCCACAAGACCTTTGAAGGCTCCAGTTAATCCTTTCATAAGCGCACCCCCTACTCCGGGCAAGATAAACATCATAGCTATCTGACCAAGAACTCCGGCTTTATTCACAAGTTTCATAACTCTTTTAAACTGCTTTTTAACTGCGCGGCCTATTTTTTTAAATACTTTTCTAACACCTTTAAAAAGACTCATATATATTATTCCTTTAAGTTGTTGGTTCGGGAAAAAGCTTGTCAACCATGTCAAAAAGACCTTTGTTTGTAGCTCCTCTACCCTTATAGTTAGCTGCTTCGTTACTTATTGCGGCGGCAATCATAGTAGCTTTTCTACCTGCATTGCTTTCGTAAGCTGCTCTTATATAACTAGCTTCATCCCTTTCTTGTTGCCATAGCTGTGCTTGCTCAGAAGAGGTTATACCAAAAGCATTCTGAACATTCTGCCTGTTAGCTTCGTTAGTTGCTGCGCTTTCAGCGGTGTTAGCCGCTCTGCGCCACTGAGCATTAGACTGTTCGACTGCTTGGGCATTTGCTGCATTCCATTGGTCGCGTTGTAAGTCTGTTTGTTCGTTAAACTTAGCAACATCTATGTTCATTTGTTCTGTAATTTGAGAGGCTTGAAAAGCCATTCCTGCTTTTTCTGAGGCTCTTTTGTTTGCTGAGTTAGCATTAAACTGTTCCATTGCATTTGATTGAGAGGCATTAAACTGTTCCATCTGTGCTGCCATGCTGTTGTTGAATTGATCTGTTTGGTTTGCAGACGTAGCATTAAACTGCTTTGAAGCGTTAGCAGAAGCTTGATCAGAAAGAATTCTTTGTTGGGACATCTGCTGATCAAGAATAACACCTTGTTGGCGGTTACTAAGATTAGCCATATCCATACCTAAGAAACTTTGAGCATTCGTAATAGATACTTTTGTACGTTGGTCTACTGCTGCCATATCCATTGAGGCCAGACTTGTAGCATTCTGCATTACTGTTTGTTGTTCAGCATTAAAGTCCGTCATTGTCATTGACTGCATAAACTTACTGTTAGCAACGGCTACCTGTTGATCTGCACTAAACCTAGTTAGATCAAGGTTTGCGTTCATCGTAGCGTTAGTTACTGCACGTTGTTGATCTACATTAAGCTGTGCAACGCCCATTGACTGTGCAATTTGACCTTGAGTTAAGTTTGTTTGCATTAGAGTATTGAGATTTGCAAGCTCTGTTTGCTGGTCAGCACTCATTTTCTCTGAAGCTTGTTGATTCTGAGAACTAAGATTAGCAAGACGCATTTGCTGGTCATTGCCAAGATTAGCTAAGTCCATTTGTTGTGTGAAGCCAGCATTTTTAGAAAGAAAATCTGCGGCTACTTGCATTTCAGCCATTCGTTCCTGTTGAACTGCTGACATCTTGTCGGCTTCAGTAGCATTTAAGTACTGCAAGTCTGCTAGTTCTATTTGTTGCTCGTTGCCTAAGTTCTGAGATCTTATAGCTTGGGCATTTTGAGCGTCTATCTGTGCCGCTTGCTGACGGTTTGATAAGTTCTGAGTGCGTACTTGTTGTTGCATTTGTTCGCTTGTCATAACAGCATCTTGACCGAACTGGCTCTGCATGGTCTTCATTTGCTGAGCCATCTGCGCTGACTGAGATTCAGCAGTGTTTTCGCTACTTAAATTAGCCATCCTTACTTGCATTCTTTGCGTTGACTCAGCCATTCTAGCTTGTTGTTGATTGCTTAGATTTTGAGAAGAACGAGATTGTAATGCTTGAGCATTGCTTTGAGCCATAGGCATTGCGGTTTGAATGATTGCATTAAACAAAGCATCTCTGCCTACTGTCGAAGCTGATAAGCCTCTCCTTGCCAGCATATCATTAACTTGTGCTACAGCAGGTCTTGCCCAGACAGGAGTCTTACCTTCATCCATACCAGCTAGTAAGTTTTCCATTTGCGTAGATACGAGAGCTTCAGTTGGTAAAGAAGCTATAGCTTCTCTTATTTCGACGGGCTGTGAGTCTAACTGAGCTGTAACTTTTGCGGGGTCTTCTACTACGGTTGCTGCAATATCATCTGGAAGATCGCCTATAACTACAAGCATTCTTCCTGCTGCGTCTTTAGCCGCTGTGCCTGTAACTGTCCTGCGTTCTGCTGCTTCAAAACCTACTTTGTCTATAATTTCTGCTGCTTGTTTATCGTCAGCTTTTGTGCCTGTAATTAACTCCCGTGTTGCTGCTTCAGCTTCAGGGGTTGGTGAAATCTTAATTTTTTCTCCTGTTACTTTACTTACATAAGATATTGGAGAAGCTGTTAAGTCTCCCGGATCTAGTTGCTTTGCAGCGGCTTCTTGAACAGCGTCCCGGCTTGTTGCAATAGCTCTTTCTGTAAGCGCCCTAATTTCGTCGGGGCTTGCTGTTGAGTCAGGCCCAACTGTACCTTGAGATGCGTCTGTTGCTGCAAGATTTCGAGCAACTTCACCTTCATATGTATTAGCAGTAAGGTTTTCTGGCGCGTCTGCTTCTGTAGCAGTGCCTTCTACTAGAGAATCAAACGTAGGTGCTGAGACTCCGCTAGTTGTGACAGCTTTAGCATCGTCAAGTTCTTGCACATTATCTGACACAGTAATATTAGATTTTTCTAATAAATTTTTAGCTGCAAGTCTTTCTTGTGGAGTACGCCAAGCTTGTGATAACACTCTTTGCGCTCTTCCAATATCATCATATGTAGCATCTATTATTGGATCAGACTCCATTACTAACTTAGAGTCATCTAAGTCTACAGGATCAGGTCTTTTTCTTTCTATGTTTATTGGGCCACGCTCAAACGGGCGTGTATCTTCTTGTCCCGGTGGAGGTGGTGTACCCGGAGGTACAGGGTTAGTACTTACTGGTGGAGTAGGCAGCATAGTTCCGGGATTTAAATTTTGTTGTCTAGTTATTTCTGCTATTTGTTCTGTTGAAAGACCAGCTCCACTATTTGCAAACTCTGCTGGTATTTGTATATCGCCAAACTCTCCTGTCGATATTGTAACCATTTCGCCTGAAAGTCCCGAATTGTTAACGGGAGGAGGCTCAATACCTAGTCGCTTATTAGCTCCGGCAAGAGTAGCATCTGTAAGACCTCCAGCTTCAATAGCTCCTTTAAGTTTAGCTTCATATTCTTTTTCATAACCCGGAGTTGGGCCTTTTCCTACCATCCAACCAAGCCACTCGTCTTTAGAAATAACCATGTTACCGTCTTTATCTGCACCGGCATCCATAAAAGTTTTTAAAGCAGAGTCACTAAACTCTTTGCCATCATAGCGCGTATTTGGAGGCAGCTCTGGTTCAGGAAGTTTAGTCGGTTGATTAGATTGTAAAACCGAAATTGGAATTTCAACAGGCCCAAACTCTGTTTGCACAGTTTGTGTAGCAGGTGGAGGTGCAGATGCAGATGCGGGTGGAGGAGCTGTTTGTGGTTGTGCCTGTGCTTGAGCGTCATCTTGCGCTCTTGCCATTATCTGTGATATACCCTCGTTTTTAGCGCGGGAAGCAGAAGTAAGCCCCGGTAATGCTTGGCGGCCAGTCGAACGCCGCTTAGCGTTGGCGCCGAACTCGCTGTCAGGACTAGGGTTAGGGTTTTGTTGAGCCTGAGTACCGCCACCTACACCGCTAAAGTCAAAATTTCCAAACGGCGTTGATACAGAGCCGGCTCGTCGTGCAACATTCGATGCTTGAATATTAACCGGCGTTGGTTCAAATCTTTCTTTGGGTGTAACTGCGGGTTTAGATGCAGGTACAGCTACTGGTGCTGGTACTGGAGGTAGGAAACCTCCTCTTGGATTGTTGTCTGTTTCTCTTCTCATCTGGTCTATTCCGGCTTGTGAAAAACCGGACATGCCATTAAAACTAAATGTGTTGTTGCTTAGATTAGGAACAACTCTAGAGTCTGTTTTACTTTCTGCGCTATAAGCAGTAGCTGCTTTTTTTTCTGCTACACTTCTTTGTTGTGCCGCTGATTGTGTCGGTGTTGAAGTAGATTGAGGTTTTTTAGACGCTTGAATTTCTGCTGCTTTTTTTCTTGCGTCATCTATCATTGATGAAGAAACATTAAAGCCGCCTAAGTAAGCTTTCTTTCTATTCTGTTGCAAAACTTTTAAAGCTTTATTCTTTCTGTTATTTTTTTTACTCATTATTTTTGCTTCCGATTAATAAGTTTCTTCATTGTTTCTGTTTCATAAATTCTAATGCCTAACCACACAATCGTGAATAAACTTGCTAAAGGTGGCAACCAAGCCGCCAGAGACATAAAGCCTGTAGAGGCTGCAACAACGTCTATTACTTGTTTACTTTCTTCGGTCATTGTTCAAAGCTCTCCGGTAGTTTAATTGTTTCTGTTATTCCACAGTTCAAAAAGAACTTTGAGTTTTTCTTTAATTGTTTCTAAATCTGCATGCATCTTTGCTAAAACAATTACTAACGTTATAAAACCAATAATAAAAGGCGCAAGACTTATGAAGATGTCTAAATTTTGCATTTAAAGTTAGCTAGGCGCAGCGGGCCAATCACCAGCACTATCGCCACCGGGATCAGCACTTTCTAAATTAGGCCAGTTTGAATGCGCTGTAATGTTTCTTAATGCTTGTCGATAAGTAGCCCAATCAGAGTTTAATGTTGTGTCAGTCTCTTGAGACTTGATAACCATCCAATCACTTTGAGCTAACAAAACATCTCTTGTTGCTCTGTTGCTTGCTGCTATTCGTGCAGTAGTTGCTGTCACCACCGCTGCTTTTTCTGCATTGGTCATGTTAGAAACTCGATGGGTGTAGACTTTACCGTCTGATAAATAAGGCGTAACGCTTTCGTTCTTTTGCGTAGCTACATTAAAAGCTAAAAAAGTCACAACTTCTGCTGCTGAGTTTGATGTTAGCCACTCTGCGCTAGGGCCGCTTTTTGGAAAGGAAGTGTTAGGGAACAAAGATTTGCAGTCTGCAATGTTACCTATCGTGTCTCCGTCTAAAATTGCTATTTTCATGATTATGGGCCTGTGTCAGGTAATTGTTTTGTTGGGGCGCTAAAGTTGCCAGTATAACGGGCCACTTTAGAAATGCGGAAGTCATCAAAATATCCAGTCACATACTGAGCATCTGCATATTTACGTCCTATTCTTATTGGAGCAGCGAGCATAACTATAGAGTCACTAAAAGATTGGTTGTCTTGATTTCCGTTAAAATAAAATCGTGTCACCGCAGAACTACGAACTAAAGCGATGTGCGTCCAAGTGTTAGCAGATAGAGCTGTAGTAGTAGTAATTCTTGTTGCGTTAGTTACAAAGTAACTCAACTTAGCATTAGCGTTAAAATAAACAGCTACCCTTGCTTCATTATCACCCGAAAGGCGCATATCAAATAAATAATCATCTTGTGTAGCATCCCCGTAATACCAAAATTCAATTGTAAAGTCACCGTTACCAAAAGCAAAAGCATCTCCTTCCCCGGTGTAGATAAGATCCCCAGTACCGTCTACGTGTAACGAAGTATCGCCAGACTTAGCTTGGTCGGTGCTGGTATTAGCATTAGCTACTAAAATTAAATTATTTTTTCCTGTGCTATCAAAGGCTTGTGCGTCAGCCATGTTGAGTAAGAGCTTGGTATTGGTAATTGCTGGTAGCGGGGCTGTTGGTGGGGTAAACGCAGAGGTATAAACTGCTGTGCCTTTGACTATACGGAAGTCACTAATATAACCGTTTACGTGATAAGCATCATTATAAAAATAGCGACTTATATAAAATGTGTCGCCTCCAGCATTATAGTCAGTAGAGTCCGAAAAAGACAAATATTGAGCGCCGTCTACAAATAGTTTTGTTGTGCTGCTGCTTCTTGAAATTGCTATGTGCGACCATTTGCCCGCCATGCCGGGTGGCGTAAAAGTATGACTAGTCCCAGCAATGTACAAATCAATTACACCGCTTCCGTATTGATACATATATAAAGTATTTTGAGTGTTCTGACTACGATAGTCCCAATAAATTGTATAGTTTTTGACTTCGAGTTGATAAACCCAAAACTCAAGAGTAAAATTGCCTGTGCCGAATGCAAGGTCTGATGAAGTAGGGGTTGATAACGCATCACCGCTGCCGTCAAAAAAACCACTCGCTCCATCTACGGCTGGGTCATACGCTTCAACCCTTCCAATCTGAGAAGTAGGCACGACAGGGTAAAGTACTGTAGCACCAGTAGCATAGTTGCCTGTCAAATCTCTTGCATTATTACCGCCTACTAGCAACAGCGTATCCGAATCGACTAAGCCTCCTACGACTGTAGGAACTGCGTAGGTTGAGTCAGTATATCTTGAAACATCTGACACTTTGACATCAGCAAGAGTACCGGCAAACGTAGTCGCTGCTTGCTCAAAGCCAATCATAAATCGATTAGTGCTTCCAGACTGAGGCACTCTTGAATCTTTTTGAATTAATGCTCCGTCTAAATGAACCCTAAAGTTACTGCCATCGTCAGCAACAGAGAGGTAATGCCATTTTCCGCTAGTTACCGCTGCGGCAGAAACACCTGAAAGGTCTGAACTGTAGCTGTTACTCCCAGAATCCCTAACATAAGTTCTGATAAAACCACCACTAACAAATACTTCCCAACATTGTTGGGCTACAGTTCCATTGTCCCACTCTGTAACCATTTGTTGCCAGTCAACAGAAGCAACGTCAGCTTTAAACCACCACTCAACTGTCCAAGCTCCGTAAGCATTAGCGATAGTAGTTAGTGCAAATTTTCTGGATTGTTGTACCCCGTTAACTGCCTGAACTCCGTATGCTGGCGAATAAGGGCTAAAAGAACCTTGAGTAACGTCACCAATAGCAGTTATCGTATGGTTACTAGCAGACGAATCATCGAAGGCATTGTTAACGCCGTTGTTAGCTCCTTCAAAGTGAGCTAAAAATTCTACGTCTTTAAAATTAGCATCTGGTTCCTCAGTGCCTCCAGCAGCGCCCATCAATACTTTATCAAATGACTTACCCAATAGCAGTTCCTCCTAAGAAACCATAGTAAGTTGTTCCACCATCTCTTGTTAAAAATCCGTATGCTTGTACTTCATCGTCACTGGCTGCGGCTGGCGCACTTCCTCCCGCCCAATCTACTGTGTTAGGCCAAGTAATAGTGACAGCAGTAGAATGCTGAGTAACAACAAGCGTAAAGCTAAACGCTGTTCCTGAAGCAGGAGGATTACTAAATACAAACGTAGTATTTTCGTCCATCGTTGTAGCAAAAGATGTGCCTGTTGCTAAGTTACAAGTGATTGTAGCCGCTGCACTAATTGAGACATATGTTTCTTGGTAGGTTAAAGGTTTAAGAGCGCCTGTCATAGTGACCGTAGTAGTACCTGTAGGAATTTCTAGTACGTCGGCGTCAGCATCGTTTTTAATCGTTACGTCATTAGTGCTACCTTGACCTGTAAGTATTAAACCCTCTGCGGCAGTGTAACCTATTGCAGCATTGTCGCCAGCGGCAGTGTCGCCATCAGGTTCAAAAGTTGTGGCGGTTGCTACGCCTGTTACGTCAACAGAAGCCAGTACTGAGTTACCTGCAACGTCTATTGCTCCGCTAATATCTAATGTAGCTGCATCTAGTTCGCCAGAAATAGTAAGATTGCGTATGCCCGTGTAGTCTTTATTAGAGTCTAGAATAACTGCTTTAGATGCTACTGCTGTTCCTACTGCTGTTGAGCCGATATCAAGAGCGTTAAGCTCTCCTACGACTGCTGTAATTCCGTCTAGGGCGTTAAGTTCTGCTGTAGTACTTGTAACTCCATCGAGTAAGTTAAGTTCAGTAAAGGTGCTAGTTACTCCATCAAGGATATTAAGCTCTGCTGTAGTGCTAGTAACGCCGTCAAGTAAGTTTAGTTCTGTTGCTGTGCTAGTAACGCCATCAAGTATATTAAGTTCAGCAGCAGTACTTGTTACACCATCAAGTATATTAAGTTCAGCAGCCGTTGACGTTACACCATCTAAAATATTTAACTCTGCTGTAGTAGACGTTACTCCGTCAAGAAGATTAAGTTCAGTAGCCGTTGAGGTAACTGCTACGTCTTCATTAACTTTAGGGGATGTTAATGTTTTATTAGTGAGTGTGTCTTCTGATACAAGAGATACTAAAGTTGAGTTAGCTCCGGCAGGAAGCATTAAAGTGTTAGTAACTCCTGCGGAATGTGGCTGACCAAAGATCTTTTGACCGTGGCTGTTACTTTCACAGTTTAGTACTATTGCGCCTGAGTTAGTGTTTCCTCTCACTACGACTGTGCCTGTCCCGTGAGGAGCTAGGTCAATGGTTGCGTTAGAAAGCGTAATAAGATCTTTACCATTAACGTCTAGATTTCCACCTAACTGAGGAGATGTATCCTCCACTACATTTGCAATAGCAGATGAAGCCGCAAGTCCACTTACTACAGCACTACGAGTTACTCTTTTTAAACCGCCACCTGAAGTATCTATAGCTATAAATACATCGTCATTAGCTACTGTACTAATCTCAGATAATGAAGACACGGCTGTAGGATTAAAGTTAGTACCATCTGCAATGAGAAGCATTCCTGCTGTGTTAGTTCCCATTATTAGATCGTCGCCGCTAATAGTAAGATCACCTGCTATAGTAAGATTTCTTATCCCGGTATAGTCTTTGTTTGAATCTAAGATTACTGCTCTAGAAGCTACGGCAGTTCCGATTGCTGTGCTGCCTATGTCTAAAGCATTAAGCTCTCCAACAACTGCTGTAATGCCATCTAAGGCATTAAGTTCTGCTGCTGTAGATGTAACGCCGTCTAAGATATTAAGTTCAGCGGTTGTCGATGTAACACCATCAATTAAATTTAATTCTGTTGTTGTTGCCGTAACACCGTCAAGAAGATTAAGTTCCGCTGCGGTACTTGTTACACCATCAAGTATGTTAAGTTCTGCCGCTGTGCTAGTAACGCCATCAAGGATATTAAGTTCGGCGGTAGTTACGGTAGCGCCGTCTAATATTTCTAGTTCAGCTTCGTTAAGTGCTGCGCTGCCTACTGTAAGTCCACCTACAGTTGCAATGCCTGTTACGCCTAGCGTTCCTGCAATAGTAGCGTTAGCGTCTACGTCAAGCGTGTCTACGTGTATTGTTCCGTCAAAGTAACCGTCTTTAAACTCTAAAGAGCTAGTACCTAAATCTATATCGCTATCAGTAACAGGGACTATAGCGCCATCTTGGATTCGTATTTGTTCAACGGCTGAGCCACTTACTTGAACAAAAAATCCCCAGCGGTTGTTGCTAGTATCTACTACGAGTTTATTTAAAAAATCTTGATCGCCTATTATTTCAATGTTGCCGCCTTCTCCAGTACCGCCATCGTGTTGGTGGCCCGTAGTTCCTGAAGAAGCATAAACAAAAGCGTTTAAAAGCTGATTATATTCGTTATTAAATAAAGCGGCTGTTATTACATCGCCGTCATCAAAAGTACTTTGTCTCGTATAACTTGTTCCTGCCATTTCTTATCTCCTGCCTGATGGCACGTAATTTATATATAGCCCGTTTAGGGAATAAGGAGGACGCTGGTCATCCGATTTTATTTGGAAGCTTACTGTGTGTCCTGAACCTTCAAGTACGTGACGAGCCATTGGGTCACTGGTTCCTTCAAAAAGAGAAGTCCCAAAAACCGCTAATCCAAAAGAAGGAGGAACAGGTATGTTAGATAAGTTAATGTCTTCTGGTTGAGCTACGTCAACGTCTACAAAATCATATTGTGTTCTAAGTACTGGAGCTATTGTTCCTTCAGGTGCTATAGAAAGTTTTAAATACTTCATAGTCTTTCTAGTTCCTACATCCCCAAAATCTAAAAACGGTGTAGTGTACCTAGCGTCAATATTAAAATCAGTGCCATTATTTATAAAAGAATTACCTATATCGTGATTATAAAGATATCCGTTTTTATCTCCGTGATATATTTTTTCCACACCGGCAGAATCAAAGTCAGATACAATTGCAGTAGATTGAATGCCTTCAGTCTCTGCCCACTCAAAACCTTCTCTTGTTAAAGTTCCTATAATTCCTTTAGCTCTGTTGATTGCTCCACCAGTAGTAGAATAGTACAATCTATACTGAGAGCGTCTTCTTAGTACACAGCTTGTAATAGTAAAAGTATCTATGTCTCTAGAAATTACAGAAGTTACAGATTGTATTTGTCGGCTTACTGAACCTAGTTCCGTGTCACCAATTCTTGCTGTTGCTGCTACGGATCTAACTCCGTCAGGGCTTAAAAATACTAAGTCGCCTCCAATTTCTTGAATGCTATGATGACTTAAACAACCTACGTTTTGTGCAATAGGAACAACAGCAATGTTAGATGAGTCGTTTATATTTGCTAATCTATAAATACTGTTTTCACAGAAAATAATTAAATCTGTTCGGAAACTTTTAAGACCTACAACTTGATCGTCTAATGCAATGCTTCCAGAGCCGGAAGCTGTAAACGACGTAGGGTCTAAAGTACCACTATAAAAAATAGTATTTTTAGCTGTTGAAGCTCCTGCAACAACAAAATGTTTGTCATGAATAACGCCTACGTCAGGAGCAGTTGTTCCTGAAACAGTAATTTCACTTGCAAAATAAGTTCTAGTTGATAAAGCTCCTTCACCTGTCATTTTAAAAACAAAAGGTTTATTAGCTCCATCACAAATTAATACTTGACCAAACTCTTCGTTGCCTTCAAAAATTGAAATAGACGCTTGCCCTTGATTAGTTCTTTCAGTAACTGATCGTCCACTAAACGTAGTAAAGTTATCTCCACCACTAGCTACACTAGCTTTATTAATTTGTACCCACGTAGCGCCGTCGTTGCTAAAATAAATGTTTGTTCCGCTACAAGCAATTAGGCCGTCTGCATATACAGCTAAGCCTAGTAAAGGGGTATTTGAATTAGGTCTAGCGTTTCCAAAAGCAGTATAGCCATTAACTCTTCTGTAGCCGCCATCAGGATCGACTTCAAAGTTTTTAAGCTCTGTAGCAAATCCGGGCTGACCAAGAAGCTCAAGCTGATTAAGATTAGTGTTTAAGCCACCTTTGCATGAAATGCCAAACGGTTGAGAAGCAGCCATACTATACGAATCTCATTCGGTCATCTGTAATATAAATTGGCGCAGGAGACATTAAATTAGATCGCATACTCTTTAAACCTTTTTTATAATCTTCTTGTGCAAAAGCTGCGGATT
>Ga0308016_10001013_pt1 | contig 14165 bp, 13 predicted proteins | sample Neamet233_FD_203129 | JGI IMG/M metagenome (GOLD analysis project Ga0308016, IMG submission 203129) | Marine microbial communities from water near the shore, Antarctic Ocean - #233 | ecosystem: Environmental > Aquatic > Marine > Unclassified | place: Southern Ocean | collected 2014-07-28
TTATAGGCCTACCAACACCAGCAATGAGTTTGTTTGTAATTTCTTTGCCTTTAATTTTAGAGTATTCTAATATTGAATTGGTAGAAGATATAATTAGAAATAATTACTTTTTAATTGGTGTAACAGTTCTACTAACTTATTTAATGAATGCAGAAATACCTTTATTTTCTTTAAAATTTAAGGAATATTCGATTAAAAACAATCTTGTAAAATACATGTTTTTATGTATTTCTTTATTGATGATTGTTCTTTTAAAATATATAGCTATTCCTTTAATAATTGTTTTTTATGTTGGCTTATCAGTAATTTCTAATAGAAGAAAAATAATATAGTATTCGCTAATTATTAGGCAAAAAAAAACATCCATAAAAAATTATTTATGGATGTTTTTTTTGTCTTGTTATATTTAAAAAATTTTCTTTCTTTTTAATTCAAAATCTTTTCCAAGATATACTTTACGCACCATTTCATCTGCAGCTAACTCTTCTGGTGTGCCTTCTTTTAGAATACTTCCGTTGTACATTAGGTACGTTTTGTCTGTAATAGCTAAAGTTGCTTGCACATCATGATCTGTTATTAAAATGCCTATATTTTTTTCTTTTAATTGGGCAACAATACTTTGTATGTCTTCTACGGCAATAGGGTCTACACCTGCAAAAGGTTCATCTAATAAAATAAAATTAGGATCAGAGGCTAAACAACGTGCAATTTCTGTTCTTCGTCTTTCGCCACCAGATAATAAGTCTCCTCTGTTCTTTCTAACATGGCCAATATTAAATTCTTCAATTAAAGACTCTAATTTTATTTTTTGCTCTTTTTTAGAACGATTTGTAAATTGCAATACAGACATAATATTGTCTTCTACAGATAATTTTCTAAATACAGACGCTTCTTGTGCTAAATAACCAATTCCTTTTTGTGCCCGCTTATACATAGCGTCTTGCGTTATTTCTTCATCATTTAAAAATATTTTACCTGCATTTGGCTTTACCATACCAACAATCATATAAAAAGAAGTAGTCTTACCGGCACCATTAGGCCCTAAAAGCCCAATAATTTCTCCTTGCTTTACTTCCAAAGAAATGTCTCTTACAACTTTTCTACTTCCATAAATTTTTTGAATGTTTTCTGCTCTTAAAATCATATTTTAAAAAATGTGTAATTGGATAAATATGTAATCGTGCAAATGTTGCTTTGTGTAAATGTAATAAATAACTGTGCTAAGATTCTTAAACCTTTCTTAAACAATCAAAGTTTTAAACAAATAAACACTTATACTTTTTCATTTTCTTCTTCTAGCGCTTCCCAATACTCTAATGCTTTTCTTAAATGCGGAATTACAATAGTTCCGCCAATTAAGTTAGCAATAGACATGGTTTCCATCATCTCTTCTTTGGTTACACCGTTTTTTTTTGATGCTTCTAAATGATATTGTATACAATCATCACACCTTAAAACGGCAGAGGCTACAAGACCAAGTAACTCTTTTGTTTTTATGGGTAAATGACCTTCCTGAAAGGCATTGGTATCTAGATTAAATATTCTTTTGATTACTTTATTATCAGAAGCTAATATTTTTTCGTTCATTTTAGAACGATAATCATTAAACTCTTGTACTTTTTTGTGCATCTTTATTTTGTTTTTTAATCACCATTCTAGAAACTTTAATACTTACTTCATATAAAATAAGTATTGGTATTGCAACAATTACCTGGCTTGCAACATCTGGAGGCGTAATAATAGCAGCTAAAATTAATACGAGTACTAGTGCATGTTTTCTGTATGTCTTTAAAAATTCTGGAGTTACCAAACCAATCTTTGTTAAAAAATAAACCAAGACAGGCAGTTCAAATAAAACAGAAACTCCTAAAAGCATATTGGTAACTAAGCCAATATGAGATTCTAAGGTGAAGTTATTCTGAATTACATCTGAAATTTTATAATTATATAAGAAATGTATTGATATTGGTGCGATTACATAAAAACTAAATGCAATACCACAGAAAAATAAAAATGAAGCAATAAACATAAACCCTCTAGAGCTTTTTGCTTCTTTGCTGGTTAATCCTGGTGAAATAAAACGCCAAAGTTCCCATATTAAATAAGGAAATGATAAAATAATACCTAAGATTAAAGAAGACCAAATGGCCGTCATTAATTGCTGTGTTGGTTTTAAGCTAATTAAATTATCTGTAAAAGCCACATTACAAAAGGTACTATCCATACCAAATAAATTAAAAAAATCGCAGAATATTTGATAGGTTATAAAGTCTGGTTTTCGATGTGCTAACAAAAAGTGATTAAACACTTCTTTTTGAAAAACAAACAGCACAATACCAATAATAAATATAGCCGCAGCACTTCTTACCAAATGCCACCTTAGTTCTTCTAAGTGGCCTAAAAAAGACATTTCATTTTTTTCCTCTTTCATTAGAAAATACCTTCTTTAATTAAATCGTGTAAATGAACTACGCCAACGTAGTTTTCTTTTGCATCAACTACTAAAATTTGTGTAATACTGTTACTTTCTAATTTTTCTAACGCTTCAATAGCCATCGCATTTTCTTGAACAGTTTTTGGGTTTTTACCCATAATATCTTTTGCTGTAAAATGATTAATGTCTGTTGTTTTAGTTAACATACGTCTTAAGTCACCATCTGTAATAATACCAACTATTTTTTCGTTTTCTAACACTGCAGTAACACCTAATCTTCTTTCAGATATCTCTACAATAACCTTTGCTACAGAGTCTGAAGCATTTACTTTAGGTATTTGATTGTTTTTAATTAAATCTGATACTCTTAGGTATAATCGTTTTCCTAAAGCACCACCTGGATGATATTTTGCAAAATCTTTCGTAGAGAAACCTCTTAAATCTTGCAAGCAAACCGCCAAAGCATCTCCCATAACTAATTGGGCCGTTGTGCTTGTAGTTGGCGCTAAATTATTAGGACAGGCTTCTTTTTCTACATAAGTGTTTAAAGGGAAGTCAGCGTTTTTTCCCAAGAAAGAATCAATATTTCCTGTAATTGCTATTATTTTATTACCATAATTTTTAATTAATGGCACTAATACTTTTATTTCTGGTGTATTTCCACTTTTAGATAAACAGATAACTACATCATTTTCTTGCACATTCCCTAAATCTCCATGAATAGCATCTGCAGCATGCATAAATATTGCGGGTGTTCCTGTAGAGTTAAATGTTGCTACTATTTTTGCAGCAATATTGGCACTTTTACCAATTCCGGTTACAATAACACGTCCATTAGCATTTAAAATGAAATTAACTGCTTTTTCGAAGTGTTCATCTAATAAATTTGCTAAATTCGCAATAGCACTGCTTTCCAATAAAATGGTTTCCTTTGCAGTTTGTAAAATGGGATTTAATTTTTTCAATAGTTTGGTATTTTATCAGAATAAAAAAAAGTTATATCTTTAGTTTAATAAACAAGCAAATTTACCACAAATAAATAGTTTCATCAAACTTTAAAAAGGTTTGTATTTTGTTTTTAATTATAAACGAATATTTAATAAATGGATTTACATAGTCCTCTAAAAAAATTCTTTGGTTTTAATAAATTTAAAGGTTTACAAGAGCAAGTTGTTAAGAGTATTATAAACAGGAATAACACTTTTGTTATTATGCCAACAGGCGGCGGAAAGTCTCTTTGTTACCAGCTACCTGCTTTAATGCAAGAAGGCACTGCAATTGTGGTTTCTCCTTTAATAGCTTTAATGAAAAATCAGGTAGATGCCATAAGAGGTATTTCTGAGCATCATGGTGTAGCCCACGTTTTAAATTCTTCTTTAAATAAAACAGAAATTGCCCAAGTAAAGGCAGATATAGACAGTGGTATTACAAAATTACTTTATGTAGCGCCAGAATCTTTAGTAAAAGAGGAATATGTTGCATTTCTAAGAACACAGAAAATTTCTTTTGTTGCCATAGATGAAGCGCATTGTATTTCTGAATGGGGACACGATTTTAGACCAGAATATAGAAATTTAAAACATATTATTAAGGCTATTGATGATGTGCCTATTATTTGTTTAACTGCAACTGCAACAGAAAAAGTACAAGAAGATATTCTAAAAACATTAGGCATTACAGATGCAAATAGATTTAAAGCCTCTTTTAATAGGCCTAATTTATTTTATGAAGTAAGACCAAAAACATCAGAAGTAGAAAAAGATATTATTCGTTTTGTAAAACAGCGAGTGGGAAAATCTGGTATTATCTATTGTTTAAGTAGAAAAAAAGTAGAAGAAGTTGCGCAGATTTTGCAAGTAAACGGATTAAATGCAGTACCATATCATGCGGGTTTAGATGCTAAAACGCGGGTAAAGCACCAAGATATGTTTTTAATGGAAAATTGCGACATTGTGGTTGCAACCATTGCTTTTGGTATGGGAATAGACAAACCAGATGTTCGTTTTGTAATTCATCATGACATTCCTAAAAGTTTAGAAAGTTATTACCAAGAAACGGGAAGAGCCGGCAGAGATGATGGTGAAGGGTATTGTTTGGCTTTTTATGCCTATAAAGATATCGAGAAGCTAGAGAAATTTATGTCTAGCAAACCTGTGGCAGAACAAGAAATTGGGCATGCTTTATTGCAAGAAGTAGTAGGGTATGCAGAAACGTCTATGAACAGGCGTAAATATTTGTTGCATTATTTTGGTGAAGAGTTTGATGCCATTACAGGCGATGGGGCAGATATGGATGACAATTCTAGAAACCCAAAGAAAAAACACGAGGCAAAAGAAGATGTTGTGAAGTTACTATCTGTTGTAAAACAAACACTTCAAAAATACAAGTCTAAAGAAGTTGTAAATACATTAGTAGGAAAAGAAAATGCTTTATTAACTTCTCATAAAACACATTTACAACCATTTTTTGGCACTGGTAAAGATAAATCTGCTGCATATTGGATGGCGTTAATTCGTCAGGTATTGGTGGTTTACTTTATTAAAAAAGAAATTGAACAATATGGTGTTGTAAAACTTACAGATAAAGGACTTGCTTATATAGACAATCCATCTTCTTTTTTAATGACAGAAGATCATTCTTATTCAGAAGAAAATGACAATGCAATTGTTACCAATGCAAAGTCTTCTGCTAGTATTGCAGACCCAGATTTAGTAAAACTTTTAAAAGGTCTGCGTAAAATGGTTGCTACAAAACAAGGCGTGCCTCCATTTGCTGTTTTCCAAGATCCTTCTTTAGATGATATGGCTTTAAAATATCCAATAACCCTAGAAGAACTTTCTACAGTGCATGGCGTTGGAGAGGGGAAGGCTAGAAAGTTTGGTAAAGAATTTGTTTCTTTAATTAGCACCTATGTAGATGAAAACGATATTTTAAGACCTGATGATTTAATTGTAAAAAGTACAGGTGTTAATTCTGGTCTAAAATTATATATTATTCAGAATACCGATAGAAAATTACCTTTAGAAGATATTGCGAAGTCTAAAGGAAAAGAAATGATGGATTTAATTAAAGAAATGGAAGCCATTATTTATTCTGGAACAAAACTAAATATAGATTACGCTTTAGATGATATGTTAGATGAGGACCAGCAAGAAGAAATACATGAGTATTTTATGGAAGCTGAATCTGACAATATACAAGATGCTTTAGATGAATTTGATGGCGATTATGACGAAGATGAACTGCGATTAATGCGTATTAGTTTTATAAATGAAGTTGGAAATTAAATTTTCTAATAGGTATAGCAAGCATCCACTTTAAAAATAGCACATAATTTTACACGTTTTCATTAAACAATGCTTTTTCTAAAATTTTAGAAATAAATAATAAGCTAAAGTGTAAAAACTGTTAGTAAGACTCCTAAAAGAATTGCAGTAAATTTTTGTAAATTAAATTTATGATTCTCTGAACTTTCAAAAAGAATAATAGTAGAGATGTGTAAAAAAACACCAATAATTAGTGCAGTAATTTCTGTGTAATAGTGGCTAAAGAAGGCAACCTTATCTCCAAGTAAAACTCCTAAAGGGCTCATTAATCCGAAGAAAAAGAGAAAAATAAATACTATTTTTTTAGAATACTTAGTTTGTATTAAAAAGGTTGTTAATACAATTGCAATCGGAATTTTATGTACAATAATAGCCCATAATAAATTATCTCCGGAATGATGAATTGGCAAACCTTCAGAAAAAGCGTGCAAGCATAAACTTACAAAAAGTAAGGTTGGAAACTCTTTATTATCTGTGTGCATGTGTATATGTCCGTGCTCTGCTCCCTTAGAAAAAGATTCTAAAACAGACTGTAAAATGATACCCACTAATATAAAAATTCCTATTCTTTTATAGTCTGTACTTTCTGTATATACTTCTGGTAATAAATGTAAAATGGTAACAGATAATAGATAAGCACCACTAAACGCTAATAATAGACGTACAATTTTATTACTTGGTTTTATTAAAAAAACTAAGAAAGACCCTAAAAGTACAGAGGCAATTAGTAAGATGTAATTCATTTTGCAACTAGTATTAATCGGTTAGAACTTTTAGAATTAAAGTTATTTAAATGGTAATCTCCAAAAGTATGTTCAATTTTAAAACCTACTTTTTCTAAATAAGAAGTCATTTTTTTTAAGTCTAAATATTTTACTCGCTCTGTATACACATGATCTTTACCATCAGCAAAAAAAGAAATATGCTTTAAAATAAAGCCATTGGTAATTTCTCTATTAATATGAAAAGAAATATCATCTACAACTTTTGTTTCTTTAGCAACCAAATTTTCTTTCACCAAATTAGCGTTTAAAAAATCGAATACAAAAACACCGTCTTTTGTTAAGCCATTTTTAATATTCTGCAAAATTAAAAGATCTTCTTTATCATCTTCAAAATAACCAAAGCTTGTAAACAGATTAAAGACAGCATCGTATTTACTATTAAAAGTTGCGCGCATGTCTTGTACTTCAAAATGTAAAGTATTGTTTTCATACTTTTTAGCCAAATTTATACTGTTTTCAGATAAATCTGCACCTGTAACGGTATATCCTAAAGAATTTAAAAAGACAGCATGGCGGCCTTTACCGCAAGGTAAATCTAAAATATGAGTGCTTTTATCTAAACTTAAAAGGGCAGTAATATTTCTCATAAATAACTGCGCCTCAGAATCATTCCTTTCTTTATAAAGAATATGATAATAAGAAGTATTAAACCAATCTGTAAACCAATCTTTTGTTTTCATAAATATTTTAAGATTGTAAAAGTAATTAAATATTGCGTCTTTAGAATAAAATTCTAACAAACTACTACATTTAATAAAAGACTGAATGCAGAATTATTACTAAAAATTACAAATTTCTATATTCTAAGTAAACAAGACGTTTAAATTAAACTTAAAACTTTAAGATTCTAGATACACCATCTAAACAATAAAATGTATTTTTGCAACCAATTTTACAGTTATGGAGAAAGATTTTAAAATGACGGCAACAACACTTTTCGGTTTAGAAGGTGTATTAGCAGAAGAGTTGAAAAACTTAGGTGCGCAAGATGTAAAAGAAGCGGTAAGAAGTGTTTCTTTTAGAGGCGACAAGGGTTTTATGTACAAAGCTAATATTGCTTTAAGAACTGCTGTGCGTATTTTAAAGCCCATAAAAATTTGTAAAATTTATGATGAGGAAGATCTTTATGATTCTATTCAGAAAATAAAATGGGAAAACTATTTAGATGTAGAAGGTACTTTTGCTATTGGTGCTGTTGTAAACTCTAAGAATTTTACCACGAACTCTCATTATATTTCTTTAAAATCTAAAGATGCTATTGCAGATTATTTTAGACATAAATATAGTAAAAGACCCAATGTAGATTTAAAATATCCAGACGTTAAAATCCACATTCACATACAGAAAGAATGGCTAACGGTTTCTATAGATTCTTCTGGAGATTCTTTGCATAAAAGAGGGTATAGAACGGCAACAAATATTGCGCCAATTAATGAAGTTTTGGCTGCAGGTATGGTTTTATTATCTGGTTATACCGGTGAAGAAAACTTTATAGATCCTATGTGCGGTTCGGGTACTATTTTAATTGAGGCTGCCATGATTGCCAATAATATACCGGCAAACATCAATAGAAAACTTTTTGCTTTTGAGCAATGGAAAGATTATGATGAAGACTTGTATTTTACAATTCAAGAATCATTATTAAAGAAAATTCGTTCTTCTCATTTTAAAATTATGGGATTTGATAAAGCGCCTTCTGCAGTAGAAAAAGCAACTGCAAATGTAGCAAATGCGAATTTAGACGAGTTTATTGGCGTGCACCATGTTAACTTTTTTAACTCTAAAAAAGAAGTTTTCGGAAACACTACTATTTTATTCAATCCGCCATACGGTGAGCGTTTAAATATAGATACAGAAGAATTTTACAAGAAAATTGGCGATACCCTAAAAAATAATTATCCAGGTTCTACAGCATGGTTAATTACCTCAGATACAGATGCTTTAAAAGCAGTAGGTTTAAGAACTTCTAGAAGAATTGCATTAAAAAATGCAGATTTAGACTGTAAGTTTGTAAAATACGAACTGTATGAAGGAACCCGTAAATTTAAAGAACCAAATTCTGATTCTGATTTAGATTCAGAAACAACAATTGAAGCGAATATAGAAGAGTAGTTTTTTAAGAAGCTATTTCCTGCTTTCCGCACTCGCTTTTTTTATCCTTAAAAAGGGCAAAAAAAGAGCTCAAACAGTTGCTACAATCAGGGCTAGAATTGTTTGTTTGCTTTTAGCACAATTAAAAGGAATTGCATTCTTATTTTAGTTCTAATTTTGCGTAATTTTGAAATCAACACAAAATAGTTTCTTATTCATTTTATAGACGTCATATTACCAATTCCTATTCAGAGAACGTTTACGTATTCTGTAACCGAAGACGAAGCAAATTTCTTGCAAAAAGGAATGCGCGTTGCCGTTTCTTTTGGGAAGTCTAAAATGTATACAGCGTTGGTTTTTAATATTCACACCAATGCACCAACGCTTTATGAAGCTAAAGAAATTCATCAAATTTTAGATGAAGCACCTTTGGTTAATGATAGGCAGCTGCAGCATTGGCAATGGATTGCCAACTACTATATGTGCTCTTTAGGAGATTTATACAGAGCATCTCTGCCTTCTGCTTTTTTATTAGAAAGCGAAACCATAATTTACAAAAACGATGCTTTTTTAGACGAAACTATTTTAGCAGATGATGAGTTTTTAATTTTCGAAGCCCTACAGCAGCAATCTCAATTAACCATTCATCAAGTAATTGCTATTTTAGGAAAGAAAAAAGTAATGCCAATTGTTAATGCTTTAATTCAAAAAGAAGCAATTGTAATAAAAGAAGAAATTTACGAGCAATACAAACCAAAATTGGTAAAATATGTTCGGCTACATAAAAATTACAGCTCAGATGACTCTTTAGGAAAACTATTAGAAGAATTGTCTAGGGCAAAAAAGCAAAGAGAAGCGGTTTTAGGATTTTTTCAATTATCGGCTTCAAAAAAACCAATAAAAGCAAAAGACTTAGAAGAAAAAGCAGCAGTTTCTTCCACCATTTTAAAGTCTTTAGTAGACAAAGAGATTTTTGAGTTTTATCACATTCAAATAGATAGGGTTCAATACAAAGGAGATACTAACGATTTAAAGGTTCTGAATGAGTTTCAAGAAAAAGCACTTGCTCAAATTAAAGAGACCTTTAAAGAAAAAGATGTAACTCTTTTGCACGGAATTACAAGTTCTGGTAAGACAGAAGTATATACTAAGCTAATTCAAGAAGTTTTAGATGAAGGCAAGCAAGTTTTATTTTTATTGCCAGAAATTGCGTTAACTACTCAAATTATTGTGCGTCTGCAGTATTATTTTGGTGAACAAATTTCTGTTTTTCATTCTAAGTATTCTATAAATGAAAGGGTAGAAGTATGGAATAATGTTTTAAACAACAAACCAAAAGCAAGAATTATTTTAGGCGCAAGATCTGCTGTGTTCTTGCCGTTTTCTAATTTGGGTTTAATTGTGGTAGATGAAGAACACGAGACTTCTTACAAACAATTTGAACCTTCGCCAAGATACAATGCTAGAGACGCAGCTATTGTGTTGGCCAAAATTCACAAAGCGAAAATTTTATTGGGTTCTGCAACACCTTCTTTAGAGACCTATTATAACGCACAGCAAAATAAATACGGTTTTGTGGAGTTAAATAGGCGTCATGGAAATGTGCAATTACCAAAAATAGAATTGATTAATGTAAAAGACAAACAGCGAAAAAAGGAAATGAAAGGTCATTTCTCTGATCGCTTGTTGGCATTAATTAAAGAAGCTTTAGATTTAAAAGAACAGGTAATTTTATTTCAAAATAGACGCGGGTATTCGCCTGTTGTAGAATGCAAAACATGCGGCGTTTCACCAGAATGTCCAAATTGCGATGTTACACTTACATTTCATAAATTTAAATATGAATTGCGTTGCCATTACTGCAGTTACCAGCGCGCAATGCCAAATAGTTGTGGTGCTTGTGGCAGTAATACATTAGATACCAAAGGTTTTGGAACCGAGCAAATAGAGTTAGAGCTGAAAGAAATTTTTCCAGATTTTAAAATTGGTAGAATGGATTTAGACACGACAAGAGGAAAGCACGGTTATCAGAAAATAATTGGGGCTTTTGAAGCGAAAGAAATAGACGTTCTTGTAGGAACACAAATGTTGTCTAAAGGCTTAGATTTTGAAAACGTATCATTAGTAGGAATTCTAAATGCAGACACCATGCTAAATTTTCCTGATTTTAGAGCACATGAACGTGGCTACGATATGATGGTGCAAGTTTCTGGAAGAGCTGGAAGAAGCAAAAAACAAGGAAATGTGGCAATTCAGACCTACAATCCGTTTCATCAAATACTGCAACAAGTTTCTACAACAAATTATACAGAAATGTATAAAGAACAGTTGCAAGAGAGGTATCAATATAAATACCCACCTTACTATAGATTGATAAAAATTACTTTAAAACATAAAGATTATAACAAAGTAGATAGCGGAGTAAATTGGCTATTTAAAGCTCTGTATAGTTCTTTTGGAGAGTATGTTTTAGGGCCAACTGCGCCAGCTGTAGCTAGAATTAGAAATCAGTATATTAAAAATATTGTTATTAAAATTCCGCCAAAACAGAGTTTAGTACATACTAAAAATCAGATTACTAAAATTAGAAATACTTTTGAAGCGGTCGCAGATTTTAGACCAATTCGGTTTATTATAGATGTGGATGCTTATTAAATTTATTAAAATCTTCTTTTTTTAATAAAGCAAACAACTAAAAAACTTTTTTACCCAAGCAACCTTTTTACAAGTACTGTAGTCTATATATTTGTAAGGCATTAAAAACAGCATTAAAGAGGCTTGAAAATCATCAAATTTCATAACGAGAAATTGCTCATTAAAAAAGCAATACAAAACAATAGGGAAGCTCAGCAGCAGTTATTTGCAAAGCATTCACCTAAAATGTTGGGAGTCTGTAGGCAATATGTTAAAGATTTGCATCATGCAGAAGATTTGTTATTATCGGGTTTTTTAAAAGTATTTACCAAATTATCTACATTTAAGCACGAGGGTAGTTTTGAAGGTTGGATTCGCAGAATTATGGTAAACACCTGTATTTCTTATCTCCGTAAAAAAAACTTGGTAACTGTATCTGATGAAGATTTTATTTTTAATGATGTAGCTACAGAAAGTTTAGAAAACACCTCTGTAACAGACATTCAGAAACTGATAGATTCATTGCCAGAGGGATATAAAATGGTCTTTAATTTATATGCTATAGAAGGATATAAGCATTCAGAAATTGCTATTAAATTAGGTGTTTCTGAAAGTACATCTAAAACACAATTATTTAGAGCACGTAAATTATTACAAGAGAATTATATTAAAATGAATAAAACAATTCATGAAAAAAAATAATTTAGACAACAACATAAAAGAGAAGTTGGCGCATAGAGAGATAACTCCATCTGTTTCTGCTTGGGAACGTTTGTCTGTAAAATTAGACGAAAAACCAAAGCAAAAAAAGAAAGGTTTATTTTGGTATGCAAGTTACGCAGCCAGTGTTTTAGCACTTATTTCATTTGGTATTTATACTTTTTCTAATGATTCATTAGAAAACTTACCTAAAAAAGAAATTCTTGTAAATCAGGAAATAGATACTGTTCAGATTTTAAACAACATAGAAGAAGTTTTTAATGAAGTTATTGTTGAAAAAGCATTGGTAGAAACAGAAACCGTAAAAAAAATAAAGAATAGAGATAAAAAGATTATTGGAATAACAAAGACAAAAGTAATTCCGACGAAGGAGAAATCTATTCAAAATATAATTATTAAAAACAAGGAAAAAACAAGTGTTATAGAAGTTGTAAAAAACAATCTTATCATCGATCCGACGGAGGAGGAGTTTAAAAATAAAACTTTTATTAAACCAAATTCTAGAATAAAAATAAATGCACAAGATTTACTATTTGCCGTAATAAATGAGCCTAAAGAAGCAGGAAAAGTAGCTGTAGAAATTAAAATGAACAGGGCAGATCTTCTTGCAGCTATTAAAACTGAGTTAAATAAATCTAATTTAAAAGTAGACCCTGAAACTATTTTAGTAGCAGTAGAGCGGAGTATAAACGACGATTTTTTTCAAAATAATTTTTTAAAATCTTTAAAAGATAGAGTAACCAATATTGCTACGGCCGTAGCAATTAGGAATAATTAATATTTAGAATAATAAAAACAATAAAAACAATAAAAATGAAAAAATTAATACCATATATTTTCTTACTTGCTGCATTTGCAGTGCAGTCTCAAGAAAAAAGAATATTTGAGAAAGAGGTTCTTAAAATTTCAAAAAGAATTGATCGAATTACAAAGAATCAGAAAGATTCTTTAAAAATAAAAGTAATTGCTATTGATAAAAAGTTAGAAAAAGGAGAGATCACAAAAAAAACAGCCGCTATTTTAAAGCAAGAAGAGGCCGTTTATCATGCTAAAAAAATAGAAATAAAAGTTGGTAAGCAAGAGGTTTTATTGCAAGAATTGGTACAAGATAAAACCAATGGAAAAATTGCAAGCTCTATAAAAGGAGATTTTGAAGAAGAGGATATAAATACATTTATATTAGGTAGTAACGTGTTTAGATTTACCGTAAATAAAAATAAAGATTTTAATAGTAAAGAGAAAGAAGATAAAGAAGAAAAGTTAGCCTCTAAAGAGAATAGAGCTACAACTAGCCAGTTTATTTTTGCAATGGGTGTAAATAATGTTTTACAAAACCATAAATTAAATTCTTTAAATGATTCTGAATATAAATTTTGGCAATCTCACTTTTATGAAGTAGGTATTAGTTGGAAAACGAGGTTTACAAAAGAAGCATCTCAAATGTATTTTAAATATGGTATTTCTTTTCTTTGGAATAACCTAAGATTGGATAACAATAAGCAACACGTTAAAGTTGCAGAATTAACAACTATTAAAACTAGAATTGATGAAGTTTTATCTGAAAGCAGATTACGTCATGTGCAAATGAATTTTCCGGTGCATTTAGAATGGGATTTTTCTAAGGATAAAAAGGGGAGGGATGGATTTGTTATAGATGGTGTTAATAATTCTTTTAGAATGGGAGTTGGTGGCTTTGTTGGGTTTAAGTTAGGAACTAGACAATATCTAGAATATAGAGATATTGCAGGTTTAGAAGTTGAAGAAGTTCAATCTAATAACTTTAATATGAATACTATAAATTATGGTTTAAGTGCATATATTGGTTATAAATCTGCAAGTATTTACACGAAATATGATTTGAATCCTCTTTTTAAGGACACCGAAATTAGAAATATTTCAATGGGTATTCGTTTTGATTTGAATTAATTATCATGAACTACATTAGATAATTAATTATGTTTTAGACAAATTTAAACTTTAGATAAATAATAATGAACGGCTAAGTTTCATTTTGAAGTAGGCTGCCATCGGGATATAATTCATTTTTTAATGAAAGTATTGTTATTATAAAATAACTATTATAATTATTCATTTTATATTCATCTAACCAATAAAAAGTCACTATATTTGCACCCTTAAAAATAAACATTTAAAATTTAATTTATGAATCATTAC
>Ga0308016_10001015_pt1 | contig 14134 bp, 9 predicted proteins | sample Neamet233_FD_203129 | JGI IMG/M metagenome (GOLD analysis project Ga0308016, IMG submission 203129) | Marine microbial communities from water near the shore, Antarctic Ocean - #233 | ecosystem: Environmental > Aquatic > Marine > Unclassified | place: Southern Ocean | collected 2014-07-28
AGGAGGACCAGTGAGTGGTTTTTTAACGGATGAAGGCACATCAGTGAAAGTGTCATCTTTGCTTCTTTTGCGCAGTAGAACCACTGAAATTCCAATCACAACAAGCAATCCCCCTCCTGCAGAAATGGCAATTAGAGTACTCGACATTTCGTCATCTTGTTGGGTATAATTTGCAGACCAAATATTGTTTACTTCATCGAGCTCCCAAATCTCTTGTTCAGCATCGATTTCGATAACCAGTATCCAATCATCGTTTGGAACGGTAAGTGATGTCCTAATATTCATCGCCGTATTCTTTGCAAGAGTTGGTATCGATTCCCGGCCTACAAGAGTAGAAACATCGCCCTGAACTATGCTGATTGTAATGTTGAATGGGACTTCAATCTGTTCACCCGAACTAAAAATCTTAATCTCCATGCGTAAAGTTGAACCTGGACTTGAATCTCCTTCGAAATCAACAGAACTGATCGCCAAATCAGGACCTATATTGCTAAGAGTAGATATGAGCCAAGGGTCGTTTTCGGAATTGCCATTCTCAGAGGAAAGTTCCCATCCAGCATCATCACTTCCACTCGCCCAACAAGCGATGTTCGATTGCAGTGAGAGGGTAGAAGGGTCTCCTTGCTCGGCAAAATTATAGACGAAACTGAACATTGTTTTGCCATCAAATACGGTTGATGATTCGCGGCTAAGTGTGAGAATCGGCCATTCGGAGTTCAGGGATTGAATCTGACAATTCAGAGTTAGGTTATCAGTCCACGAATTAGCTTCAGCAATATTAACACCAATTTCTACATTGTCTAAATGATATCGAGAAACTCCACTTGTCAACATTGAAGGGAGTAGAACAGGAGCATCCCCATCTAATCTCATATTTGGCAAATCGATGGAAAACAGAATTTCTACATCATAAGGGTCCCAAATTTCCAACACAGTGTTGTGCCAGAGCCCTGAACCCATCGGTGTTTGAATGTGTGTGGATAATTGGCCATCGATCACTTCTGCAGAAAAACTGCTCGAAAAGAAATCATTCTGAATATTCCCTCTCCAAACAACTGAGACAAATCCGTTGTAAGATGAATTACTGATGAGATGATTAATCGTAGCATTCAGTTGAATATATTCTCCTGAAATCATGTTCCAACCCGACGTAAGTTCACCTTGGACTGGCCCTTCAGCGTCGCGAAGTGGTTCGATGTCAACAGACATTTGTCTTTCTAATACCCATTGCCCTTCTAACATCATTTTATTTGTACCATCATAGTCATCGATTTGAACCTCTAGATGGCCAATGTCAAGCCCTGAGTTCACAAAAGTCCAACCGACTTTGCCAATGAAGTAGATAATCAAACTCTCATTTTCTTTTGTTGCGAAGCAAGAAAAGTCAACTTGAATTCGAGCATCCAGTTGTTCACAGGTATCCAAGTTGGTATTGTAACGCATACCGAGGGTTTGATCGTTACCAAGTTCAATTCGCACTTGAGCAATGTCGCTGAGGTTATTACTATCCCTCACAATGACTTTCCATCCAATTTGACCGTTTGGTTCGAGATGCTGAGATCCATCGGCCGTCGTTTCAAACAGTGGTTCTATCAGCGAAACATTGGCCTTTTCAGGTGTACGGCTCATCCACGAGAGTAGGCCATTCGAAGGAGAAAGAACAGCGTCTCGAATATTTTTACCAGCTAAGTTTGTTCCTTCGAGTGTAACATGTACCATTTGGTGATCGGAGTTCGCCGTATCATTGACCGTTACATTGAGCAGCCATGAATGACCAGAGTTTGTGAAAAAGAGGGGCGTTTGAATTGATTCATCGGGTGAATACAGGCCGTTTGAATCGCTGTCATGAAGCGCTTCAACCCATACAAAGGCTTGCACCGTGTCATTGGTAAACCCACCGACATCGTAGAACTCAAATTCGACATTACGCTCTTCCATCTCATTGAGGTAAGAGTCAGTACTTGGTGATGTTGAAGTTTGGAGTGGTGCGTCGACATTGAGAATAAATTCCTTCGAAGAGGGATTGACATTAAGAATAAAATCATCCTGAGTACGTGCTTCTAGCCACATTCGGGCGGAACCTGAACTGGCGTTTGGAAGGGTGTATGAGGTCACAGTCTCCAGGCCGGTTTGCAGTGTAAACCATTCACCCGTTGAGTTGAACCAACCAAAGTTTGCACTTTCGACATCAACATGCAATCGGCCTTCAATCAATCCATAGAGTAGTCGGGCGGCTGATGAATTGAAACTATGGTCAACGGTGACATCGATTTGAACGCCATCGGGATAAACTTCCCCCTCATTTACTTCTGGTCCACCTTGACTCGAAAAGGAGGATGAATAATCAAGAATATGGACATCAAGAATATTCTCGACATTGATGATGTCAAAACTTCTATAATACGTCTCATGAAGCCCATGAGTTTGAATCTCGAATGTAAGATAATCGCTTGGTAATCCTTCCTCGATAGCGATACTCCATTGGATTTCATCACCTTCTGATGACGATGAAAGTTTGATGACATTGACATCACTCTGTTTTAATATTCCATCTTCATCATCGATTGTGAATGTTTCAGTTTCAACGTTCCATACGATTACAGCAGCATGACTACTTGGGAGGGTAAAACCATCGCTGTTGGTCGAATGCAGCAACAGGGAATAATTCGAGTCAGCAGCATAGGAGGAATGGAATGTGGTCAAATTGATTGGTGCAGCATTTGGATGCAATGAAGAAGGAGGCAGTCCAAGCAGTGTAGATTCTTCAGAATAAATTTTGACAAAATTAAGATTTGGTATTTTCCAATTATTCAGTTCAGCGGTATTGAATTGGACCCGGTATTGAATGAAGGAATTCTCTTGGCCGACGTGCATCAAGGAGTGGTTTCCAACTTGGAAGAATTGTGAAATGTTTTGTGGACCCATTGGAAGCCAATCCGTCGTGCTGAGTAAGTTCAAATCATTTCCAATCTTATATTGCAATCGTAGTTGAGTCTCATCAGGGGTCTGCCCGGATAATTCCAACCATACAGGAGAGGAAGTTCCCCGCACCGTCTTTCGTAGATCTAATATGTCCGAAGTGAGCCATCCATCATACAATGAAGGATTATCAAAGAATTCAGAAAGGTCATGGTAATTCATGCTCCAAGAAGAGAAACGCCAGGATGATCGGTCTCCAGATGCGTAGACTATCGATCCATTTGTTCCAGTAATTGTATGGTCATACATATTTACTGACAACTGTGAATGAACGTTCAGAACTCCAGTGATTGGGTTATAGCCATGAACATTTTTCGACAATGAGTTGGATCCAGTTCCCGTAATTCCGCCCGAAATAATAATTTCATCATTGTGTATCGTGGCTGCATAAGCTGCAATTTTGAAGGGTAAAACAGAATGATTCACCCATGTATCAGTCAATACATCATACACTTCAGTATGATTGGTTGGGGCAGTAACTGTTTGGTTGAGTATTGGGTTGAAATATGTCGCGATTCCACCTATTGCATACAATTTACCGTGATATTCAGTCAGTGAAAATGAATGCCGAGCAAGACTCATATTCGCCATTTGGTCCCATGTATCGGTATTGGTATTGTAGCGCATGAGTCGGTTGGTTGTATCTGAACGGTCTTTGAGACTCACCCCTCCAGCGGCGTATATGAAATCGCCGACATTGTCTACTCCGGCAAGTCCGACTGCATTGTTACCTGGCATTGATGTACCTTTTATCCATGTGTCATTGACCGAATTATAAATCTGGACGAGACCTTCGGACTGAATTTCAGGCGTAGCGAAGGGGTGATAATCACCAACAGTGTAGACCTTTTCTCCTACCACTGCGCATCCAAAGTACATTTGCGGTAATCCCATGCTCACATCACTCACACTCCAACTTGAGTTGACTATATCATAGATTTCAACGATATCAGATTCCGATTCATCACCATTTTGCGTAGGGGTTGGGTCAACTCTTCCTCCCATGAGTAAGATTTCATTCGCCGATTCGAGATGAACTGCACATGCTCCTGTTCTGGCAAACAGGATGCCTGAACCCGAGGTTGCCTGCCAAGAAATGAACGGATGATCTAACACTGCTTCACCGGTTTCCAATTCAATGGAAATGTTCCTATGAGTAAAGCCGTCTGACTCATTAAACTCAAGGTCCATGTGGAGGCTTGAAGAGACTTGGCCGTCCTCGAGTATAGGGGTGTGGTCTTGTGCACTAAGAGCCATTTGCAATGGCGTGAAGAGCATGATGGCCATCATCATAATCGCAGGGGCAATTCTGCGAAACGCACTGCTGCCCATGGGTATTGCTGATGCGGTCGCTTCAATACATTTACCCTCTACAGTTCAATTATTAGTAAGAGAGTTCAAGAACAGTGGGTGGATGTTCATGGTGAATCAAGCATAGATTCATTCGCATTGGGGATATGCGCCCTACGGAGGAGATTACTTTGTCACGTGAATATGTCGCCCGCGACCCTCGAACCGGCCTCCCAATTGCTTTTGCAAAAAAGCCAAAATCAGTAAAGAAAATGAAGATCGAAACAGGGCCTTGGGTCGCCCTTTCGGATAATGATGTTTTCGCCTTACTCAAAGGTGAAATCCAAACTGCATCTGTCCGGTGGAAAGACCAAACAATTTCACTTGAGCGCACCTATGCAATCCGTGCATTAGGGAGATTTCATGGTGTAAGGGTGCATCAAGCTCATTCATTTCTCCTTGCGTGCCTAGAATCTGATGCAGTTGAAGACCGTGTAGCCGCTTTGGAAGTACTTCCTGAAGTTGCCGTTCTCAAATCAGACGACTTATTTGATTGGCTTTCCGTCATGTTAGATGACCAAGATATCTCTGTCCGTAAAGCAGCAAGCCGCTGTTTAACACTTACTTCTCCCGTGTTCCCCTCTGGTGTTTCGTCCATTTTAGCGAATGAACTTCGCTCGACAGTTCGTTTCCGCATGGATGCGGCTTGGGCCGGATTGGCTGGATTATGCGAAACTTGGCCCGAAGTTGTCGTTGACCATGTTGATTCGTTATTGCTTGAAGACGAGATGGAACTAAGAAAGAAAGCAACGGCCTTACTCAAGAAGATTGTCAATAAAGGTGATTCTGCTGTATGGGACCTCATCTCATGGTCCTTAAATGACGTAGAAGTCGAAGTGCGACGTGTTGCTGCCAAAAACCTTCCAGCTCTTGCACGTAAAGAATCTCGAATCGCAACACTGTTCGCAGAACGCGCTTTGTCCGATTCGGATTCTGAAGTTCGATTGAGTGCGATCAAGGCGGTCCAAGCATTGGATACGGACCATGGACGAGCGCGAGAACTCGTAGTTCGTGGAACCTCCTCAAAAGACCTCAAAGTCCGCTCTGCATGTATCGAGCTGCTTCCTCGACTGTTCGGAGAAGAAGTACTTCGGACAATGGCGGAAGAATTACTCCTTACAGAAACAAATGAGAAGATTATTGCTTCACTTAAGGAAATGGTCTTTGATGCATCTCTCGATGGAACTGAAGCCCAAAAGAATGCTCAACTCGCACCTTCTGCGGCCGTTCCGGCATTGGATAGAGAAATCGCCGAGGCCCAGGGCCATCGTGTCGGTTTAGAACCCGTTCGCACAAAGGATGAACCACATTCTTTGAATGAAAAGGGTGCGTCATCGGATACGGTTGGAGAAAATGCTCAAACGACTCCGGCTGCAAAGCCGACTGCTGCGTCAGCTTATCGTGCAGTTAGCCAGGATGAGTTAATGGGATACGAGGATGATTTTGAAGATGATGAGCCCGACGAGGATACCGAATATTTCTGAAATATGATTGAATTGTCTCTTCATTTTGTCAAGACCCATGTCGGTATGGTTAAGAAGGGAGTGTCAGTGGACCGAATTGCTTAGAGGTGAATATGGTGGTTGAAGCATTTAATGATAAGGCTGAGCAATTCGAACGCTTGTGGGATGGAATCACTCCTAAAGGCATTAATAGAAACAAATCTTTGAAGTTCCGACAATACATTTTGGAACATGTTCGACAAACCCGTCGTCCTCTCACTCGTGAAAATGCTCAAAAGTATTGGATGGGAATTCTCCAAGCTGAAATCAAAGAACTCGAGAACTACTGATTCCACCCGATTGGGTTGCCACCGTCTCGGCGACCCACACGAAACACCGAGACGGAGATGATCAAATGTTCACTAATACTCGCTTCGACTCTTGGGACCTTCCCCAAAACTTACTTGACAGTCTTGAAAAAATTGGCTGGGAATGCACTACTCAGGTTCAAAAAGATACGATTCCTATTGCCCGTGCTGGTCGAGATGTCATTGGACAAGCTCGTACTGGCTCCGGTAAAACTGCAGCATTCGGTTTACCAATTCTCGAACGTTGTCAACCAACTGGAGAACTACAAGCATTGATTCTAACACCAACTCGTGAACTTGCCAATCAAGTCGCTGAGGAGTTTCAGACCTTACAAGGTGAAAGTGGACTTCTTATTCAAACGGTCTATGGTGGCACTGACTTGGAAAAGCAAGCAAAATCTCTTAGCAATGGCGTCGATATCATTGTCGGAACTCCTGGCCGTGTCATGGATATGACCGAACGTGGTCACATCAACCTCGAATTACCATCATTGTTTTGCCTCGATGAAGCAGACCGTATGCTTGATATGGGTTTCTTCCCAGATATCATGTGGGTCACTGAACGCATGAAGAACAGAGACCAAACACTTCTCTTTTCTGCAACATTCCCCCAAGAAATCATCGATGCGGCGAATGAATTTATGAATGAACCTGAATTTGTTCTCACTAATTCCGAGGAATTGGATATTCCTCCTATTGATTTGTACAGCATTAATATTGGACGGGCAAACAAATTGTGGGCACTTGGAAGATTGATGTGTCGAATGAACAGTGAAGACCAAACAATTATTTTCTGTAACACAAAGCGAATGGTTGACTTAGCAGTTCAGAGATTGAACAAGCATGGATTTGTTGTCGAAGGATTACATGGTGATTTGAATCAAAATCAACGTGAAAAGATTCTCAATCGTTTCAAAGAAGGTGAAGTCAAGACGATTGTAGCGACCGATGTTGCTGCTCGTGGAATTGACGTAGATGGAATCACATTGGTTGTCAATTATGATCTACCAGTCGATTTGGATTCTTTTATCCACCGTGTTGGAAGAACTGGCCGAATTGGCCGCAAGGGTGAGGCTTGGAGTTTGGTCTCCAGAGACGATGCTCCACAACTTTCGAAAATCATGGCGACCTATGGCTTGGATATCGTTGATTCAGAAGCGCCTGAACTTCCTGACGGTGTTGAACGTGAACCAATCTCCCGCCAAGATGATTTTGGGGAAACCGCAGATGTCTTTGGATTCGTTACCGTCCACCTCGATATCAATCCCTCAACAGCCGGATCTTCACGAACAGTTGCCTCTTGGTTCCAACGTGCACTCCGTTGCGATGACATGGCTCTTGGCGATGTTCATTTCGATGCTGAATCGACTTTTATCAGTATTCATACCAGTAAGGTTGGACTCGCACTAAAGGCACTTCAAAAGCACGATATGGCCGGTCAAAGAGTCACAGGAACAATTTTCGAGTAATCACTCTTCTTCACTGTTCTTTTTCCACGACCCAGGTTTTTTATTATTATGTCGTGATCGAGGTACTTTCTCTTCGTCTTCAATGGAGTTCAAGTCTCTTACAGGAAGTATTTTCTTCGGCCATTTCCCTTCTTCATCTGGTCTTTGAATCACCACTGAGGTTGCAGCGAGTATCACCAAGCTAAGTGAAGAGAGTGACCAAGCATATCCAATCGCATCATCCCACCGATTCTGCGCCGTTCCACAATCAGAGGATATAATTTCCGAAAACATGCAGATATCCAGTGTTTCTTTTGCAGCCATTGATTCCTCATTTGAAGTCACATTGTACGCTGCGAACATTATGAGTAACAGTGCTGCTACGAGAAGGTAATAGTGCTTTGATGCCCATTGAGTTCTAAATGCCAATCGCCATTTTTCATCACCTGCAACATCTGAAACGCTTGCATCGAGAGTTCGTGCAGGGCCTCCTACTTTCCAAAACCAGACCACCCACATTGATACGAGAACCAACAAAAAGCCCCATTTCCAGACTGCTGTGTGATAATCCCACATTCCTGATAGGCATGTTGGGTCATTCGGATTCACTGCACAATCGCTCATTGCGATTGGGAAGAACGCGACAAGTCGCATTAGATTGAGAACATAGACAATGCTGCACATGACCAGAATCGAACGTATTTTGAGACGTTGTGGTACACCTTCAGTCATTGCCACAAGTGTAGACAAGAAGATCATTTCATGGACGCCTGCACATTCATCCGAAACATACAGGCCTATCAAGTTAGAATTTCCAGGGAAATTAGGATGGTACAAATCAATTCGAGTCATCCAGCCATTGTGCGTTGACAATGAAGAGGCTACATATTCACCATCGCTGTAGATAAAATTCGTCATTGCATTCCATAACCATGCCTCGGTCACCTGCAAAGGAGCCAAAGTATCAGAAGGTTGGGTCAAGAACCAGTAAAAGGCTTCAACACAGAGTAAAGCCAATGGGATTCGTGCATAGCGAAGTCCGAGTTGACCAACTTCAGACCAATTCAAATCCTCTTTGCTTGAGGAGGACTTCGAATTCGTGCTCATGGCTTTGCGTAGGTGTTCCTCTTCATCAAGTTGCGGTTCTCACCACCGACTCTTGTTTCGGCATTGGTGCCTTTCCCCTCTCTTTCGGAGGACTTGAAAGGGATGATGACTAGCGTATACCATGGTCGAAGTAGTTTCCCTTGGAAATGGGGCTTCGGTTTCACCAACTCATCGTCTTGATGTCATTGGCTTTTTTTGTCCCATTCCAGTTGCTGAAGCGAAAAAGGCACTTTCAAATATGGATACAGGGCAAATACTCGAAGTTTGGGCTGATGACCCTGAAACTGTGCATGATATGCCCTTGTTAACCTCGCGTGGTAAAAATAATATTCTTTCCATCGAGCATAGTGCAGGCGAACTTCGCTTTTTGATCGAGGTGGTCGAATGACTGAAAAAATTCAATCGATTGAATTAGTTGAAAACAATTCAGTTCCAAGTGAAGCTAAACTTCCAACGATTCATGGTGACTTCCAAATTCGTATATTCCATGAATCATCGACCGGCTTGGACCATGTAGCACTTACCCTTGGCGACATGAAAGGTCCAGACCCAGTGATTGTTCGAGTACATTCTGAATGTTTAACCGGCGATGTGCTGGGAAGTCTACGCTGTGACTGTGGTCCACAACTGGACTCCGCGTTGAAGGCCATTGTAGAGCGTGGCTGGGGTTGCTTGCTCTATTTGCGGCAAGAAGGCAGAGGTATCGGTTTACATGCGAAAATTCAAGCGTATCATTTGCAAGATAAAGGTGCTGATACACTAGATGCGAATTTGATGTTGGGACTACCTGCAGACGGGCGGGATTACAGCATTGCAGCGAGCATGCTTTCATCACTCGATATCCCTCGAGTTAGTCTGCTCACCAACAATCCGAACAAGCGTGAGCAGTTAGAAAAACACGGAATTACGGTGGTTGATTTGATCCCACTTGTCGTAGGTGTTGGTGACCAAAACCGGTTCTATTTAGAGACGAAAGTTGAGCGGATGGGCCACCAAATCAACCAAAATCAACTGGATGGAAACTAAAGGGGCCGTGACCGAGAATTGAACTCGGGCTGGCAGAACCACAATCTGCCGTGCTAACCCCTACACCATCACAGCCATGAGAGGTAAGTAGCGGTCATACGCGTGGTATTTCAATAATCCGTAGAGGATGTCATGTATTCAAATCCCAACTCAATGAAACGAACTACCCTCGCATTCAAGTGTATTCGGTGGCCTCCTCTTTACATGCGTGCAACAAGTTCGAGGCATTCGACCGCTCTTTTTCTGCTCTTTTTATTGCTTCTAGCCCCTTTTGGAGCAGTTTCTGCACGTTCGGTACATCAAACGAACATCGTCGATATCTTTCCCCAAGGTGATTTCGCACACCCTTCAAATTGGACACTTGGTGCTTTCACCTCGTTTTCTGAAGACCCTGCCACCTATACTGATTCCATGGTCGCAGATCAACGCCTCACCATAATTCACCAGCGGCCGTTGCACCAAGACACCATGATTTTCTGGGCTCAGTCAACACCAACGGATTCGAATAACTCAATGGGTAGTCCTGATGGAGCTACCTCTTGGTCGACAGGACCAGAGATTCAATTATCGTCGTTCAATGCTTTTGGTTCTACGAACTATGATATTCTCTCGGTCGATGTAGTCGTCGCCTTTTCTGTACCCGACCAGTTGTATCAAGACTCAGTTCGGATCTCACTCAATTACGATGGACAATATGAGCCTTTGACGACTTTTTCTCACACACAAGGTCCACTCGATTATCTTTCGAACCTTTGGACCGAAAATGTGTCAAGTCTAACCACTTGGGATTGGAACATGCTTCAAAATTCAGTGGTAACATTGGATTATGTTTCTGTAGGTTCGACGGATGATTCGCAATTGAATGTCGATGCTGTAGGCATGCAAGTCACCATGAGGACACCATGGTATGGTGGTGAATACGGTTCTGCTCAGGCACAATTCTCCGGACATGATATGCCGGTGATTGGATTCGATTTAACTTCAGGGACTTCCGAAAACATGGCATTAGCTGAGTGTGGCCTTCAATCGAGTATCTCAGGCACATCCGGGCTTTGGACCACTGAGATTATTGAAACTCCGCCGAACCAACGTATTGGAAGAGTTCACTATACTTTAGAAAATGAATCTCTCGATGACGTGATAATTGAGTATTCTTTTTCCGATGACGGAGATTCTTTTTCGCAATTTGCCCCAATGGATGAACATATGCTTCTCCCAGACCATTCTTTCACTCAACTTCGAATCTCAACAATAGAGGCATGCATCTCAACATTAACGGTTGATGTCAATGACCCAACACTGTCGTTGCAAGGGCGCATTTTTGGAGATGTTGTAGGCTTGGATCCAATCTACTCTCGTTGGCTTTTGTTTGTGAACGATGAGTTGGTAACCAATCAGCCAGTGGCTTTGTCTCCATCTTTATCTCTTTCATTTCCAATCGGTAAGCACATGGCCGCAGGTGATACCTCGGTTAAAGTAGAATTGAAGGCATGGTTTACTTGGGATTCGCTGGGAAATGCAAGTACGACTGCTCTTGAAGTCACATCGCTGACAGTCTCAGGGGGCTATGATGTCGAATGGGATGAAGACCCTATCTGTATTCCAGTAGGAGACCAATCTCTGACTGAAGATGGAGGTGGACGTATTCTACCATTTTTGTATCGTTGTACGGATGACCGGACGCCATTCGAAAACTTACAAGTGAGTTTTTCGAACTCCAATCCGGAACTCATCGTTGTTGACTTGACAGAAGGAGATATTCGCTTATCTCTTCAATCTGAATCTTCAGGGCAAGCTACGATTCAAACTACAGTCACCGACGCTGCCGGAAATACTTGGATTGAGTATTTCATCGCAAATGTACAGAACATCGATGATACACCTGTACTTCAGGAGTTCCAATCATTGGTACCTGTAGAATTGTCAATTCCAACCGTCATTCCCTTTGATTATTCAGATATTGATTCATCCGGGTTAACCGCGTCTTCAAATCGCTCATGGGTCACGGTGGATGTCTTCAACAAAACATTGACTGTAAATGCACCAATTCCTGGATTCACTTCGGTACTTATTTCATTGTGCGACCAAACCTCGTGTCATGAGCGAATCTTAGACCTCGAAGTTCTTGCCCTACCTGACCTGTATGTCGAAGAAATTGACATTGGGACAGATAGCGTCCGTTCGGGTGATATTGTTTCCATTCGAGTTCTTGTTCGTAACATCGGCCAAGCAGATGCGAGTTTGATATCCGTACGATGTGAAGCAAATTTAGAATTGATTGATTTTGAAACTCTACCCTTACTTCAACCTGGTAAAGTTGCTTATGTGACCTGTGATTGGCAAGTTCCCGAAGATAAGGAACAAGTTCAGATCCGTGTTGTAATTGACCGAGGACTCGAGATAAAAGAAGGTCGAGAAGATAACAATGAGGAGTTACTGGCTGTCGCCATTGAACCCGCTCTCTCAATTACCGATGCACAATCGTCTACCTCTCCAGTTTCAGATGAACTTTTTTCGGGACTCACTGTGGTTGCCATCATCGCAATCATCGGTTTGTTCATCTTCTTCACGCCAGCGAAAATAAAGAAATTGGAATGAAAAACATCTCCTCGCTTTGAGGTGCCAAAACAATCCCCGATGACGGATAACGCGAAAAACACCCTCAAACTTGATAGGGTGACCGTCTCACAAAAACTTGCTTTGAGGCCGTGGGGGCCGTTCAACATCTGTTGACAAAGAGGATGTGGGAATGATGTCAGTATTGAAAATAAGAATCGAAACAGAAGAATATATTTACGAAGAATATGTTGAAGCTTGAATCAAATTTGATTCACTCTGGAGACTTCCAGCGACGAGGGTATAATCCTTCATCGAGCAAGACCATACTTGGTCGAGCTACTTCACCTTCGTTAATATCAGCGAGTTCATCCGAACTGAGCGTGAGCGTTACAATGCCTACTGCCTCGCCTTTGAGAGTTTGAATCATCACTTCCTTCCCAGACTTTACTCCAGCTTGGATACTCACCAGGCCAGGTCGCAATAACGGAGCGCCATGGGCTAAAGCAGCAGCAGCACTATCTTTCACTGTAGCAGTTGGCAAATCGAGAAGTAACTTTTCAATAGGGTGAATCACCCGTAGTAAGGCTTCAGGTTGGTTGCATTCTTTCCAAAGCCAGACAGCATCTGCTAATTCTTGCATAGTGATACAATCTTCCAATTGAAATACGCCTGAAGTTTCACGGCGTAATTCTTTCAATTGTACTTTCATATTCAAAAGCAATCCGAGATCACGAGCCATGGTACGAATGTAAGTTCCTGCTTCACAGTATACTCGAGCAATCATATCATTGCCATTCACTTCAATATTTTCAAATGTGAAAATCTTGCGGGTACGAACTTGAACTTTGACGGCAGAGACTTCCGGTGGGACATTGTAGACACGACCAGTAAGTTGTTTCATGACCTTTTTGAGTTGATCTTCTTCTGGCATTGTTTCAAATCGGAAAATGCAAATATAGGTTTTTTTGTGAGTGAGAATCTTTTTGGTCACTTTCATTGCTTTACCAGCCATCAAGGGTAGGACTCCGGTAGCAAAGGGGTCGAGAGTACCGCCATGACCCAAGCGCTCGAGACCAAAGAGGTCACGTGCCCAAGAAGCGAGTTGGTGTGATGTAGGTCCAGCAGGTTTGTCGAGGAGGATAAAACCGGAGGCGAGACGCTCTTCAACATCACGTGCGTCTGGGCTTCCACCAATGGCGAGATTGGTAGATGCAGCGGTATCAAGAATGAGTTGTGTCATAGAAATTTCTCCAAAATGGTGATTGTGGCAGCAAGCACTTCTTCACTGCCAAGGTTTGTTGCGTCAAGTAATGAGGTATAGGGTTCGCGCTGTTCGGGTAGGAGTTGGTAGAGTTCCATAAAGCGCTCAGCATCAACCGCCGAGCGTTTTTTGTTCTCTTCAAGCGCTTGCTCTATAGAAGTCCCTTCTCTATAAGACACCCGCTTTGCCCGTTCTTGTTCATCAACCTCTAACCACAGCCGAACACATGGAATTTCCAACCGGTATGCCCACCACCCCGCTAATCGTGATTCGACGACATCTGTAGAATTCTCGAGCATTTGCTCTTGGAGAAGTTTGTCCAAAGCCCGGTCAACTTCGAGGTCACTCTTGCACAATTCACTAAATTCTTGGAGATTCATTTCGCGACGAGCAGCTTCACTCCGAAATACATCACCGCCATTGAGGGATGTCCAACCAAAATGCTTGGCAAGTCCAGCGACTAAAGTACTTGTACCGCTCCCTGGGTGACCTGATACGGTAATCCGTGGCATCCTTATACCCACTCGTGTCGACAAACGTCACAACGTCTACTTCGGGCTCCGAGTTTGGTGATCATACTTAGGCCACATTCAG
>Ga0308016_10001017_pt1 | contig 14123 bp, 21 predicted proteins | sample Neamet233_FD_203129 | JGI IMG/M metagenome (GOLD analysis project Ga0308016, IMG submission 203129) | Marine microbial communities from water near the shore, Antarctic Ocean - #233 | ecosystem: Environmental > Aquatic > Marine > Unclassified | place: Southern Ocean | collected 2014-07-28
CCCAATTAATCTTGGCATGTAACCACTCTCCCTCTTTGACTTGCTTAGATCCGTTAATAGAGTGAAACAAAGTGCTCCACCATCCATCAGTTTTACCATACTTCATAATTTTATAAGCAATCATTATCGTTCCCTCATAACATATAGGCGTTCAAACATTGGAACATCATCAGCAAGCACTTCGTTCCATCCATCCCCATCATCATTAGCATAGTACCATTCGGGAGGAAATGTAGACAAACATACGCGGAGTAAAAGTTGACCACCTATAAACATAGAACTACAAGAACCCTTAACTACTGACTCAACTTTAGTCATAATTGTTCCCTCATAACATAAATGCGTTCAAACATTGGCACATCATTGTTGCCAGCCAAGACCCTCGCATAGACGCCATCATTAAGATAGTACCCCACTACTTTACATGGGCCAAGATTAGACAAACTCATACGCATGAATTGCTGACCGCCTATAACCATAACGCTACATGCACCCTTAACTACTGACTCAGCTTTAAACATACTAACTCCCTATCATAATTATCTTGTAAAGTTTGGCTCACATCATCACCTGAAGCATAAGCTAATGTAATATAATACGCCATCGCCATCATCCTAGGCCAACCACGGGCCATTATCAACCTGTTAACATCTCGCATCGTGTATTTCATAAGATCAATTCCTGAAATTTTCATACAAATAAAAATAAGGAAACTCTCTAGACTTCAGAGAATTTCCTAGGGAAACTTTACGCTGCCAAGGCTTCAGCAATTGCCTCTTTGATTTCCGTTGGCGTAACGTCACAAGCCTTGTAGCTATCAATTAGCATCTGCAAATCCTGCAGTGTAATTTCTGGTTCGTCTGCTTCAATCCATTTCTGAATTGTTTCTAACTTGGTTGGAGGCGTTTCGTTATATACTGCCTTGCGCCATTCGGCATAAGTATCAAAATTATTAGGTGATAGATTCTCATCACGCGACTTCTTAAAACATGACAGCACTTGACGTACCGCACTCACTGCTTTTTTCTCTGCTACATCTGCATTTTTACCAGTTCCTTTAGGGAAAGCCTTGGCAATATCTACTTTAATTTCGAGTGCAGCTTCAGCGTTATTGAGGTTAACGCCACTATCCTGCAATGTTACCGCAAACACTCTACGAGCGTCATTAGTCTTGTCACTAGCCTTAATTGCCTTAGTTAACATGTTGCCGATATTCTTAATTTCTGTTTGAAAATTCATAATCATTCTACCTTTTTGGTCAATTCATTATATCCTTTGGAAGAATTTCCTAGGGAAACTTTTTGCTCTTTAAATCGGAGGCGTACTTGCCCGTTAAGATCAATCCGAAATGTAGACGGACTAACCCCTTGAAACATTCACACCTAAATCCAGATTGTTAAAGAGCACAGGTTATTTGCATGGGGTTATCATACCCTAACTAAGTAACAACTACTTACTTAACTAACCATATGACTATAATACGTTAACCATGCACCACTGTCTATACTGTCAGATGAATAGTGCGTATAGCCTAGATGAATAGTAGACAACACTACATTAGCTATCACTAAATTAGCCTGGGGTGGTACTATATAAATAAGCTATGGGTACCTACTTAGACATTCACACTGGTTATATCAGGGAAGTCTACATTAGTCTTTACTATATTAGCATTGTCTACATTAGATTCTGCTACATTAGGGTAGTCTACATTAGGGACGGGGGGTATATAGCAGCGCGGGTCACAATAGCGGTACCTGCTTAGATACTAAAAAGGGTGAAATTAGAAAGTTATGTAATTATTCTAAGTCTTTGTAATTAAAAGGAATAAGAACTGTGTAGTTATAACTTATTGATATTGATAAAGGAGAAGTACCTGCAGGGGATTGCATAGTGGTAGGGAGTCCTGCCAAGGGAGTACTAGGGAGATAGCTAGGGTGCTCTAAGTTGTACATTGTAAACTATTAGATACATATATAATTAAGATATGTCTTGACTTATGTGAGAAAGTATGCTACCCTCTATTCCTACTATATAGGACTGAACAGAAAGACAGAGTATCTGTGTACCTGATAACCATTCTCCTTATGATAAACACTACTCTCTGTTCTCAATTCAGAGTCTATATAGAGACAAAGTTCTCTAATTAGGTGTTTATTATATGAATGATGATTGTTCTCAAAGCGGTGATGTTAAACCTAAAAGGGGCCGTCCAACTAAAGCTTCTATTGCTGCTAAGAAGAAAGGCAATAGGAATAGTGTTGGAAGACCTAAAGGGGATGCAGCAAGAATCAACGAGCTTAAGGCTAGGTTGTTAGCCACGAGTGGTGATAAGGTTATTAATAAGGTTATAGCTATCGCGTTAGAAGATGGTCATCCTGTTCAATCAGCAGCTCTTAAGATGTGTATGGATCGTGTGTTACCTGTTTCTTATTTTGATAAAAAGAATGAGAGTGGAGGAAGGAATGCTGTGTCAATCACTATTACGGGTGTCGGTGGTACTACTATTATTGGGGGCGATGATGCCCTTGAAGGGGAATACGAAGATGTCTGAATTATTTAGTGGGGATAGGTTCCAACTATTCTTAGACTCAATTGCCGAGATAGAGAGCAAAGGAGTCTATGATATTAAAGGAGGATCTAATGATCACTATGATGGTAAGTATCAACTAGGTGAGGCTGCTAAGAAAGATGCAGGAGAAATACTAGGAATAGATTTAGGACACACTGCATCAGCGAGAGAATCATTTAGAAAAGACCCAGAGTTACAAGAACGTGCAATGAAAGCACTTGTAATGAAGAATCATCAATCCCTTAGTAACAAGCAAGGGGAGTCTTATACCTCTCTACCTGAAGCAGAACAGCTCGCTATATTAGGCTATGCTCATAACCAAGGAGCTGGTGGTGCGAGTAAATGGATGAGTACAGGTGAAGTTGGGGAGGATGGTTTTGGTACTGCAGGTACAAAGTATGTAGACAGTATACGAGATAACTTAGGGATCTATGGTTATAACGGATTAGGTGACTTAGCTTCTCTTAAAGGGGAGGAGTTTATGAATCTAGCAGGAGATGCTAAAGAAACTATTACATCTCTATATGATGACTCAATGAACTGGTTAGATGGTTTTAATGCTAACCCTGCATCTGCCTCTACTTACACAGCAATATCTGGTGATGATCCTTACACTATTGCTCAAAGACATGGAATCAGTTTAGAAGAACTAGCATCTCTTAACCCAGAGGTTGGTAATGCCCTTCAACAGGGAAAGTTAGGTATTGGTCAACAACTAAATGTAAGGTATGATGATCTTTAATGACAGATCTTAATGTTGCGTTCCTAGATTGGCAAAGAGAAGTGTATGAAGATCCTGTTCGATTCAAAGTAGTTGCAGCAGGTAGACGTTGTGGTAAGAGTAGACTTGCAGCGTGGGCCTTAATTATAGAAGGACTGCAGACAACTAAAGGACAAGTGTTTTATGTTGCCCCTACTCAGGGACAGGCACGAGACATCATGTGGGAAACTCTTATGGAGCTAGGCCACAGTGTTATTAAAAGCAGTCATATTAATAATCTTCAAATAAAATTAATAAATGGTACTACGATTGCACTTAAGGGTGCAGATAGACCAGAGACAATGCGTGGTGTTAGCTTAAAGTTTCTTGTTATGGACGAGTATGCTGACATGAAGCCAGAAGTATGGGAGCAGATACTACGACCAGCACTAGCTGACCAAAAAGGTAAGGCTATCTTTATAGGTACTCCTATGGGACGTAACCATTTCTATGATTTGTATAGACATGGACAAGGTGATGATCCTACTTTTGCAAGCTGGCACTTTACTTCTTATGATAATAACCTACTAGACCCTGAAGAGATAGAAGCTGCTAAAGGAAGTATGTCATCCTTTGCATTCCGTCAAGAGTTCCTAGCTAGCTTTGAAGCTGCTGGTGGAGCTGTCTTTAGTGAGGACTGGATTGAGTTTGAGACAGAAGAACCTGACGAAGGAGACTACTATATCTCTGTTGACCTTGCAGGTTTCGCTGACATAGAGAAAGCAACTACGTCTAAACAAAAGAAACTAGATACAACTTCTATATCTGTTGTTAAATGTGGCCCTGATGGTTGGTGGGTTGATAATATAATCTATGGTCGATGGGATGTTAAGAAGACAGCGGATAAAATCTTCCAAGCTGTACGAGACTATCAACCTATTGCTATAGGTGTGGAGAAAGGAGCACTGAAGAATGCAGTACACCCTTATCTATTAGATAAAATGAAGCAAGAACAGTTCTTCTTTCGAGTCGAGGAACTAACTCATGGTAATAAACGGAAAACTGACCGAATTATCTGGGCTTTACAAGGACGATTCGAGCATGGACAAATAACTTTAAACGAAGGAAAGTGGAATACAGAGTTTTTAGACCAGTTATTCCAGTTCCCTAATCACTTAGTACACGATGACTTAGTAGATTCACTTGCATACATTGACCAGTTAGCTAAGGTTAGTTATGCATATGACTATGAGGAAGACGAGTACGAATTTATGGATGCTATCGCAGGATATTAATTATGTCAGATGAAAATGAACTACTACTTGAAGAGTCTGCACAAGAATGGATCATGGAAAAGTGTGATGGTTGGCGTGACCATTTTGAATCTAACTATGTAGAACGCTTTGACGAGTACAATCGCCTATGGCGTGGTATATGGTCAGGAGAGGACTCTCTACGTACTAGTGAACGATCCCGTATAATCAGTCCTGCTCTGCAACAAGCTGTTGAAAGCAGTGTTGCTGAAGTAGAAGAGGCTACCTTTGGTCGTGGTCAATTCTTTGACATTCGTGATGACATGGATGACAAGGAACGTGCAGATGTTGAGTACCTAAAGAATGCTCTTAGTGAAGAGTTTTCCCTTAACAAGACACGACAAGCTATTTCTGAATGTATTGTAAACTCTGCTGTATTCGGTACAGGTATTGGTGAGGTTGTTGTACAAGAGAAGACCCGAAGAGTTCCTTCTACACAGCAAGCTATGGATGGTCAGGTAGCTACCTATGGTGTTATGGAAACTAAAGAAGTTTCATGTACTATTCGTCCTGTCCTACCACAGAACTTCTTAATAGACCCAGTAGCTTCCTCTATTGACGAGGCATTAGGCTGTGCTATTGACGAGTATGTTCCGATACATCAGGTACAACAGTTAATAGAAGAAGGTGTATATGAAGATGTTGATATTGATCCATCCTCTACGTATTCCTTCCTAGAAGCTAACGATGATATTACTGATTATGATGAAGATCGTATTCGTTTAACTAAGTATTATGGTTTAATTCCTCGTTCAATGTTAGAGAGTTATCTGTACTCAGAAGATGAAGAAGTTATTTCCCTATCTGAAACACTTACAGACAATGGTTCTGACTATGTTGAAGTAGTTGCAGTTATTGCTAACGGAACAAGTGTCCTAAAGCTAGAAGAAAACCCTTACATGATGCAGGATCGTCCTGTAGTTGCATTCCCTTGGGATGTAGTACCTAGTCGCTTCTGGGGCCGTGGTGTTTGTGAGAAAGGATACAACAGTCAGAAAGCTTTAGACACAGAACTACGTGCTCGTATTGATGCACTAGCTCTGACAGTACATCCAATGATGGCTATGGACGCATCTCGTATGCCTCGTGGCGCTAAGATGGAAGTGAGGCCAGGAAAAACTATTCTTACGAATGGCAATCCTGATGAAATTCTAAAGCCAATGCACTTTGGTAATGTAGATAATATTACATTCAGTCAAGCTGATCAACTACAGAGGATGGTACAGAACGCTACAGGAGCTATTGATAGTGCTGGTATCTCTGGTATGGTTGGTGGTCAATCGGCTTCTGGTGCTGTGTCTATGGGGCTTGGTTCTATTATTAAACGTCATAAGCGCACCTTGATTAATTTCCAAGAGTGTTTCCTTATCCCATTTGTACAGCAAGCTGCATGGCGATACATGCAATACAACCCTGAGAAGTTTCCTACTGGTGACTTTAAGTTTGTTCCCTCTAGCTCGTTAGGTGTCATTGCTCGTGAGTATGAGGTTGCTCAGTTAGTACAACTACTACAAACAATGTCTCCTGATACTCCTATGTATCCTGAACTTGTTAAATCTGTTGTAGATAATATGAACCTAGCTAACCGAGAAGCTCTTATTGCTAAGTTATCAGAAGCTGCTCAACCAGATCCTATGGCACAGAAAGCTGCTCAAGTAGATATACAACAGAAGGAAGCTTACATTGCAGTGCTACAGGGACAGGCTCAGGAATCACAAGCCCGTACTGCTAAGTATAATACTGAGACTCAATTACTTCCTATGGAAGCAGAGACTGATCGTTTAAAAGTTCTTACTACTAATGTAGCTGATGGTGACACTGATGAAAAAGAGTTCGCCAAAAGAGCTAAGATTGCAGAGCTTGTATTGAAAGAGCGCGAGATCGAAAGCAAAGAAGCTATTGTTAATAAACAAATGAATGAGAAATAGTTCTTGACTTTATAGTATTAGTATGCTATAGTCCAGTCATTATATCAGCGCCCTATCATAAGGAAAACGCAATGTCAACACATACAGATCCTGAGTTAGAGAAGTATTACAATTCTTTAATTGATATTTTTCAAACAGAAGGATGGAAGAGCTTACTAGAAGACTTTACGTCATCGGAGACATCTCTCCGTGATCTTGTCACTTGTAAGACTGAAAAAGAATTACACTACCGCCAAGGGCAATTAGATATTATTGGAAAGCTATTAAGTTTTGAAGATGGTATCAAGAACTCTTATGAGGATTTCATGAATGATTCGAGTTTATGATTTCAAATGTAGTGAATGTAGTTACATAGAAGAGAAGTATGTACGCTCCGACAGTCGGGAAAGTGTATGCTCTAAATGTAACAGTCTGTCTCATCGACAACTCGCTTCACCCATGTGTAAGTTAGACCCCCTATCAGGAGACTTTGCAGGGGCTACAATCAAATGGACGAAGCAACGCCAAAAACAGATTGAGATAGAACGTAGTAAAGCTTGAGACTTCTTTTTGAAGTAACCTCATTTATATAAATTCCATAATACTAGATAGTACGGAGCAAACATGGCAACATTTTTAGATGGCAACCAAGAACCTCAACTAGATGATAATGAAGAGTATCAATCCTTAACGGAATCCCTTGAATCAGCCTCTCATGAAGAAGAGCAAACTGGTGAAGCGGAAGAGATACCTGATAAATATCGAGGAAAGTCTGCTGCTGATTTAGTCCGAATGCACCAAGAAGCCGAGAAGATGGCAGGTCGACAGGGCAATGAAGTAGGTGAGTTGAGAAAGCTGGTAGATGAATTTATAGTAAATAAATCAGCCGCTAAAGAATCGCAACAGGAAGAGGTGAGTGATCTGGATTTCTTAGAGAATCCTAATGCAACCCTTGATAAGAAACTAGAAAACCATCCAGCTTTGAAAGCGGCAAAGGAAGCTACTGAGAAGTTAACAAAGATGGAAGCACGAGACAGGATCTTTGCAACCCATCCAGATGCGATGGATATAGTGAATGACAGTGGCTTCCAAGAATGGGTTGGTAAGTCTCAGGCTAGGACTACTAAGTTACAGAAAGCAGACGCAGAGTTTAACTTTGACGCTGCTGATGATCTGTTTACAACTTGGAAAGAACAGCAAGAACTGATTGCAGGAGCTAAGGCTGCTACTGAAGGGGATCGTAAACGTTCTCTTAAAAGTGGAAGCAATGGATCAGCACGAGGATCTGGTGAGACTACTAAGAAGTTCCTGAAACGATCTGAACTATTACACATGATGCAGTACGAACCTGAACGATACCTTGCTAACAATGACGTTATAATGAAAGCGTATGCAGAAGGTAGAGTTCGTTAATCTATTATTATTAGGAAATTTTTAAAATGGCTACTTCAGTATATCCCGCCCAAGGTGGCGTAACAAACAACACAACTGCCGCTAGTTTTATCCCTGAGATTTGGAGTGATGAAATCATTGCTGCTTATAAGAAGGAACTAGTTATTGCAAACCTAGTTAACAAAATGCCTATGTCAGGTAAGAAGGGTGATACTATTTTCATCCCTAAGCCTAGCCGTGGCGCTGCTACTGCTAAAGTTTCTGGCACAGCAGTAACAATCCAGAATGAGACTGCAACTCAGTTGTCTATTCTCATTAACAAGCACTTTGAATACTCACGTATGATCGAAGACATTACCGACATTCAAGCGCAAGCTTCTATGCGTAAGTTCTATACTGGTGATGCTGGTTATTCTTTGGCTAAGAAAGTTGAAGACGATCTATTCTTGTTAGGTAAGTCTGCTAATGGTGGTAATGGTTCTAGCTGGGCTAAGGCTCAGAAGATCGCTGCTAATGGTGCTTTGTCAGATTATGCTGGTTCTGGTGCTCTAGCCTTTAACGATGCTGGCTTCCGTAACTTAATTCAGATGTTAGATGATGCAGATGTACCTATGGACGGACGTTCTTTAGTTCTTCCACCTTCTGCTCGTAACTCTATCATGGGTATTGAGCGTTATACCTCTTCTGATTTTGTTACTGGTCAAACTGTTGTTAATGGTAAGATTGGCAACTTGTATGGTATCGATGTTTATATTAGTAACAACTGTCCAGTTGATAGTTCTGCTAAGATAGGTGTATTGATGCATAAGGATGCATTCGTATATGCAGAGCAGATGGCTGTTCGTTCACAGACTCAGTACAAGCAAGAGTTCTTGGCTGACTTGTTTACTAGTGATACCATCTACGGCACTGGCGTTCTACGTGACACCTCTGCTGTCGCTATTGCGCTTCCTGCGTAAATACATAGGCTATTAATTTAGCCTTCCCATAAGGGAACTGCTTAGACTTCTAGGGAGTTCCCTTTTCTTTTACTTAAGGAAATGTCATGTCAACATTTAAACAGAAGAGAGAATTAAAATCTCAGATTGATGCAGCTACTAAGGCTGGTAAATCTCGTCAGACCATTGGTCGCTTACAATACAAATTAAATAACCTATCATCTGACCCTAAAGGGAATGCTGTTAGGACTAAAGCTACTAAGAATAAAGCAGGGCAAACTATTAGAGGTTCAGTAGTTAAGACAGGTAATGGTGGTACTGTACGTACTTCACCAAATCCTAATCGTACAACAGGAAAGCGTATCATTTCTAAAGGTATTGCTCGTCCTACAAAGACAGGTGGACACCCTTCTGCTGGAGTAGGAAAGACTGTGAAGATTACAGGTCTTAATGGTAAGTCTAAGATTGCGGCTGCTGGTTCAGGTAAATTAATTGATATTAAGAGTGAAGGAAGTACTAAGAGAATTAAGGGAGCAGCTCGTAGTATCAATGGAGTTGGCCCAAACGCAGCTCTTGATAAGCAGATTAATGCCCTTCATGCTAAAATGGTGAAGCTTGAGAAAGAAAGAAATTCTAAATAGATAAGGAATTAGCATGTCAGGAATATATCGAGGTGTAGGTGGTACGGGAGACTCGAACACCGATGCTACCATAACAGAAGTAACACGACAGGCTGTCAATGCAGCAGAATCTGCAACTGCAGCGTCTTCTAGCGCCTCGGTAGCTTCCACTAAAGCATCTGAAGCAGCAACATCAGCTACAGCATCAGCCAATAGTGCCACTGCGTCAGCCAATAGTGCCACTGCATCAGGTAACAGTGCTTCAGCATCGTTAGCAAGTAAGAATACATCTGCTGCACAAGCAGCCATATCAACTACTAAAGCAGGTCAAGCAGCAGCATCAGCTACAACAGCAAGCAATGCTGCATCAGCCGTAGCTAACTCAGCCACAGCAGCAGCCAACAGTGCCACTGCTTCAGCCAACTCAGCCACTGCTTCAGCCAACTCAGCCACAGCTTCAGCCAACAGTGCCACTGCTTCTGGTAATTCTGCATCTACTTCAACTACCAAAGCTAATGAGTCTGCTGCCTCTGCCGCTACAGCAAGTACAAAAGCAACACTTGCAACTACAAAGGCTACAGCAGCAGCCAACTCAGCCACTGCCTCAGCCAACTCAGCAACAGCTAGTGGTAACTCAGCTACAGCATCTGCTGCATCATTAACTACATTCCAAGGCCAGTACGTTTCACAATCATCAGCCCCTAGTAATCCAAGTACAGGTGACTTATGGTTTGATACCTCATCTAACACTATGAAAGTTTATAGTGGATCTGGTTTTATTAATGCTGGTTCATCTGTTAATGGTACTCAAAACTCAGTACAGTACACAGCTTCAGCAAACCAGACTAGCTTTAATGCTACGTATGACGCTGGTTATTTACAAGTATATCTTAACGGAATACGTTTAGACACAGGAGATTACACAGCAACTAATGGTTCTACAGTAGTATTAGACATAGGTGCTACTGCAAACGATATAGTATTTATACAATCATTTGGAACATTTTCTTTATCAGATCATTATAATAAAACACAGGCAGATGCTCGTTTCTTAGGTCTAGCTGGTGGTGCCATGACAGGGCCATTAACAACCAACTCTACAATTGATGGTCGTGATGTGGCAGCAGATGGTGTCTTGGCTACTAATGCCATGCCCAAGGGCGGTGGTGCTTTTAGTGGTGCAGTTACTACCAACAGTACTTTTGATGGTCGTGATGTTGCTGCTGATGGTGTACTAGCAACTAATGCTATGCCTAAAGCTGGTGGAGCATTCACGGGTGCAGTTACTACTAACTCTACTATAGATGGCAGAGATGTAGCAGCAGACGGAGTATTAGCAACTAACGCTATGCCTAAAGCTGGGGGTGCTTTTAGTGGTGACGTAACCAATACGTCAACAGGATCATTTCAAGTATCTCAAGGCACTACAGCACAACGCCCAGCAGGCACGGCTAATGGTCGGCTTCGTTATAACTCTACAGAGGGTGCTTTTGAGGGGCATACAGCAGCAGGTTGGGGGGAGATTGGAGGTGGTGGCCCTAGCTTAGGAACCAACTCAATAATCCGAACTAACGCACTGACAATCAGCGAGAACATAACCATACCTGCTTCAAGCAATGGTATGAGTGCTGGGCCTATAACAATCGCTGATGGAAACACTGTCACAGTAAATGGCACATGGAGTATCGTATGAGCACGTTAACAGTTAAAGAGTTATCCCACCCAGCAGGTGAGGTGATTAAGATTGCAGCAGGCAAGACTTTAGACTTGAATAGTCAGGGTACTGTTGTGCTGCCTACGATACCTGCGGCTAAGATGCCTACGGGTAGTGTGATTCAGGTAGTAGAAGATAGTAATGAGACTCAACTATCTACCTCCACTACAGCATGGGTTGATACACCTCTTAGCGTTACGTTAACCCCCTCCTCAACTTCTTCTAAAGTACACCTCCAATACAGTTTCAGGGGGATTTTCTTAGGAGGCACTGGTCGTGGTTTTAAGTTCCGTATTCTAAGGGATTCAACTTCAATACATGATTCAGGTGGGCCATATGAGACTTACTTTTACTCAACCGCTGCTTATCTGAGTACAAGTGATATAGCTTTAGATTCCCCTACAACTACGTCTGCTATTACATACAAGGTGCAGGTAGCTAGCACAAATACAAATCCTTTGGTGTTGAATTACAACGGGTGGTTCAAAGACACCTTTATAGCAATGGAGATACAAGGATGACTTCTAAACTAAAAACAGACGTTCTTGAAACAGTCTCTGGCTCTGGCACGATTGCATTGACCAACCAGTTGAGTGGCATGACTACGGCAAGTTTACCTACGTTGACTTCGGCTGAAATGCCTACGGGTAGTGTGTTGCAGGTTGTTAATGTCGCTAGTAGTACTCAACAATCAACTACAAGCACCAGTTATGTGGACACAGCTTTAACAGTGTCGATAACACCCAGCAGCACCAGTAGTAAAATACTATTAATAGCGGACGTAGTGGGTATATGGCATGGGGGAGCAACTAGATACTTAAAGGCGAGGCCAATAAGGGGTTCAGTAGGTTTAGCTGAGTTTGGTGGTGCTAGTGGCTACTCAAGCGCAGGCCAGTCCGCAGGCACTATGAGTACAAGCCAATTAGATAGCCCAAACACAGCAAGCTCTATTACCTATAAAATACAAATCTTATCAGTTACAGGTGCAGGTATGACTATTAATAACAATAGCTCCCTATCATCTCTAACCCTAATGGAAATCAAAGGATAACCCCATGACCGATAAAGTCGCAGCACTACAAGCATTAACACCATCGGCCCAATGGGTACTCCGTGGTGACGAATTAGAATGGTTAGACACTGTTCAAACCCAACCAACTGACTCAGCTATCGCAGCTAAGATTGTTGAACTACAAGCAGCCCATGACGCACTTGCCTATGCTCGCGCCCGTGAAGCAGCATACCCATCTATCCAAGATTGCATTCATGCTTTGCTAGATGGGGGAGCTACGTTGACTGACCTACAAGCACTACGCACAGCGGTTAAAGCTGCTAATCCAAAGGGGTAGGTCATGACTACAACTATACGAGGTAGCGATAACTTCGACAGTGGTACACCTGTAACGGCGGCTCTACAGAAAGAGCTAAAGTCTGGTAGGAAGAACCTCATTATTAATGGTGATTTCCAAGTAACACAGCGAGGTGCATATACAAGTGCTACGACATTAACCTCAACTTCTGTGTACTACCTAGACAGGTTTAAGTCTAAATGTGATGGGGTTACAGGAACCCTTACACATAAAGTAGACCAGACAGTAAATGGCAAGATAACAGATACAGTTTTACTATCGTCTACGTCTACGGCTACAGGCCGTCTTGAAACCTTACAGATGATAGAAGATCTACAACAGTTCAAAGGACAGGTAACAACCTTTAGTGCTTGGGTTAAATCTAACAACGGGAACGCAAGGGTTATTATGCACACTGATGGTAGTAATGTGCAAACTTCTAGTAACTCTCATACAGGCGGTGGTGCGTGGGAACTACTCAAAGGTACAGTAACTAACGCAACAAACATTACAAACATGAATCTATACTGTGGCATACAGGCTGCTGGGACAGGTAACATAGCTGGTGTTGCGAGTGGGGACTACTTTGAGATAGCCTTCTTACAGACCGAACTAGGCTCAACCGCCACTGACTTTGAACACCGCAGCTATGGTGAAGAGTTGGCGTTGTGTCAGCGTTACTTTGCACTGGCTGGATTGATACTAGCTACCTCAACACCTGCTCGTTATCACAATAATATTAATCTACCAGTAGATATGAGGGCTAACCCAACGATTGTCACAACAGTTGATAGCGGTAGTGGGGGTTCTATTTATGGTACATGGGGTGGCCCATCTTCTGGTGATGTATCCAAACGTAGTTTCTACCAAAGCGCTAATCACTCGGCAATCTCTAACTCTTTTTCCACTTTTAGTGCGGAGCTATAACACATGGAAAATACAACAGCATGGATAACCTCCTGCAAACTACAAAACTCTGGCTGGTTAGTCAACGGCAACATGGGCGTACCCAATGACCCTGCTAACCGAGACTGCGCTGATGTACTACAGTGGATTGCAGAGGGTAACACTCCTGCCTCTGAGTTCACTGATGCAGAGATAGCAGCTTACGACTCTCAAGCATACTCACGCCAACGACAAGCAGCCTACGCAGCACTCAACCAATTCGAGATGCAATTCGATGATGCCGCTAATAGCACCACTACTTGGGTAGATGCTATCAACGCTATTAAGCAGGAGTTTCCTAAATGAGAAAAGCCCTTTTATCAATTATTATGCAATCACCACTGCCCCAGAATAGGAGAATAGCCAATGTCTAAAGCAAGAGATTCAGTAGAAGACTTAAAAACTCTTGATGCTAATTTAGCAGCTAAGTTGCCTAAGTCTGGTGGTGCATTAACTGGAGCAGTTACAACTAACAGCACCTTTGATGGAGTAGCCATTGCTACCCGTGATGGTGTCTTAACATCTACTACAGCTACTGCTGCCGCTGCCTTGCCTAAAGCTGGCGGCACGATGACAGGTGATACGCTACATGGTGATAACGTCAAAGCTAAGTTTGGTACTGGTAATGATTTAGAGATTTACCATGATGGCTCAGATAGTATTATTAAGGATG
>Ga0308016_10001019_pt1 | contig 14117 bp, 7 predicted proteins | sample Neamet233_FD_203129 | JGI IMG/M metagenome (GOLD analysis project Ga0308016, IMG submission 203129) | Marine microbial communities from water near the shore, Antarctic Ocean - #233 | ecosystem: Environmental > Aquatic > Marine > Unclassified | place: Southern Ocean | collected 2014-07-28
AATCGGGGAAAATCGCACCTGAAAAAATGGCGTCTGTTCAACGTCTTGCTGAACAAATTGATGATGACATATGTCTACTGTTAACCAGTAAAGGAAGTATTGATGCAAGCGGAAATTCAAACACGGCAATCGTGGCACGTGGAGAAAAAGTTATGCGCAAGGCTGGATTCGAAATTTGGCGACTAGAACGACCAAAAGACGGACCGTTCCGAACACTTGTAAGGTCAGACGAATCGACTGAATTGAAATTAGAAGAGGCAGGTTTCTTTCACTGATCTTCGTCATCTTCACCGAGTAATTCAGCCATTTCATCCAATGCTTCATCGTCGGGTTCATCAAATTGACTTGGGTTTTTCGCACCACCTTCTAGGGTGTCTTCACCGGCGATTTTTGGTGCTGATTCATCAAGCATAGATTGGCGGTTTTCACCAGCACGCTTGGCGATAAGCCAAGCCATTCCAAAAAACAGGAGTACGAGAACGAAATATGCGATGTTTTTGGTTAACTCTTCACTCGACATACCCCTGTCACTCCAATCTGCGTCTTATTGATTTCCTATGAATGAAGAGAAAACTGCTTAATCTGTCCATTCCAGTGGTCGAGCAAGATGTCTCCGGGCATCGACAGGGGGTTGAACCCATGAGGCATAGGGTGGTAAGCGAGGACTTGAAACCCAAGTATCCTCGCTTCGCAGTTTACATTTAGGGCAACGGCAACCCTGGCCTTTACCCATTGACTTCATTCGAACTGAACATTCATCACACATTGGCCGCTGTTGAGTAGGAGTTGCTGAAAGAAGGCGTAATTTTTCTAGATGCAGCACACCGGCCTCTGGTGATAATCCTAATCCTTCGATGACATCACCCGGCTGAAACCACTGGGCGAGTTTCTTGACCGGACCAGATTCGGCAAAGGCGAGCCATCTACCGTGTTCAGTGGTAAGAACACAATTTCCACGATTCAAAATTTCTACATGCGTAACAGTCGTCTGTTGGGGTTGTTGTAGATGGTCATCAGTGGCTTGATTCGTCTCAAAAACACGTATTCCAACTGCCGATTCGGTTAACTCAGCAGCCAATAATTGATTACCTGCATCGAGTGCAGAAATAGCATCACGAGCGCGAATTCCAAAAAGAACGGGACAGGGTCCACGTGGCGCTACAAGCCCAGTTCCCCTCCGAGGATCTCTTGAAAGAAAAGTCGAAGGCATGGAATCGATACGTGCAAGCGTATCTTGGCAGACTACACGCTCATTTTGACCATGTCGTATTGGCTCACGCCATGCAATCGCTTCCCAAGTGCTGTGGTTTTTCCGCCACGCAATGGCTGCAGTCGCTCCGATTCTCCCTTGCCCACCCCACGAATGGTCTGCTGGTGGAACTTGATTCAAGTGTACTTCGGATTGTACTGCCTTTGTGTAAAATTCCTCATCAGGTTGTTCGCTTGAGAACCAAACCATACCGGGGTCCGCAGGATACTGTGTTCGGTCATCATGCTCAGAAGGTGAGATTTTCCCCTTAGCTGGTAAAAGGTGGTCTTCCCAAAAACGATGAAGAGAGTTGAGAAGTTCATCTTCATCATCGGTATGCAATTCAACACCAACAGCGGCATTACCTCGTGTTCGATGTTGAGCAAAGGGCCATAATCGCACCAATCGAGGTGAAACAACTGTTACGGATGAGGGTAAACTTTCGAGCAGGAGATGAAAAGAATAGGTCGTACAACCTTCCTTGAGGCTGTCAGTATCATCCAAACCCAACCAACCCATTTGAATCACCTTACGGGATGAAAGTCATCACCTTGGTTCTTTGAGTCCAGTATTCGCTCAACAACAGGAAAGATTCCATCGGCGTCATGTACCTGGAATAAGCGTAAGCCTTGAGCCCATCCTGCGCCCATGTCACTTCCACGGTCACCGACCATGCAATCAAATGGATGTGATGAAACTGGTTTTTCACCCCACCAATCCACTTTACCATCCTCTGAAGATAATTCTGCAATTGATTCCCCACCTTCACAAACGAAACTCTCTCGAAGAACTCTTTCTCCGAATCGTAACATTCCGGGCATTGGTTTTCTGCACATGCAACGGTCTCGATGACGATGTGGACAAGCGAGAATCATATCGAAATGTGCGTCACTATCCTGTTCGAGGAAAACCTTTCGCATATGATGGTGGATTTCATGCAAACGGTGTTCATCCCATAATCCTCGTAGAATAGGCGATTGATTCGTCACAACACAAATTCGATAGCCTGCACGGCGGAGCATTCCAACAGCCTTGGGGGCATGAGTAAGGGATTCAAATTCATCTGGGTTGTTGATGTACTCCGAACTTCCGATATTGAGAACACCGTCTCTGTCAAGAAAGGCGATACCACCGTGAAGCGGAGCAGAATCGGGCAAGGGTGCGGGAGTATACTGGACAACACACCCGCGCATGGTTGGCCCAAACGGTCGGGGGTGAAGTGATTTTGGTCGAAATAACACGAGTGTTGAAATGGAACCAGCATGTGGATTGACTTATGCTGTTCACACCGGAGGTAGCCTCACTTATCGGTGCTATCGGCCTACTTTCACTGGCAGTATCATGGCATAGGAGGAAGAAAGGCGAAATTCGTTTGGCTCAATTCGGCTGGGTTTTGGTTGGATTGACCTTCTTTAATGATGCTTGGAAATATCTTGCGCATGATGACCCTGTACTCACTATATTCTCTGTTGCAGCATTACCAATGGGAGTTGGAATGGCTTTTTGGGAACAACGAAATACTGATCTCAATACTTCTCGTTCATTGATTTGGGCACGAGGTGCTGTAGCCTATGCTGGTGGACCATACTTACTCATTGCCCATATCCCATGGCTCAATGTTCTGGCCATTTGGTTTGTAGCAAGTCAAGCCGCTTTATTCCTAAGATTTTCGGGAGCTGGAGATGTGATCCTTGGTGAAACGACTGTCAATACCATCAACGGTGAAGTCGCATGGAGTGCATGGGACGGAAATCGATGGTTCATGGGGGATTTTGTAGGTGAATACCCATTTCAAACTGAACTTCTCCTCAGCGATGGCACATCGATTGGAATCAATTTTGTCTTAGCCTGCACCGCCCTTCAATCAATGGTGATATTCATTGGTGCAATCGCAGTTCTTGACATCGATTGGAAACGTCGATGTCGTGCGATTCTACTCACCATTCCTGTGATTCACATTCTCAATCTGTTCCGAAATGCAGGATTGATTTGGATGCATTCAACCTACACGGAATGGTCGTATCTTGGAATGTCTGTGTTTGAATTTGGTCACGCATATGCAGCCAGAGTCGTATCCTTAGCTGCGATGTTTCTGATGGCACTCATCATGTTTGACATTCTGCCTGAGTTACACCGCCACATTGTTAGACTCTTACGACCGTTTGGATTATTGCAAGCGAAAAAGAAAAGTAAAACTTAACCTTACTGTTGCGTCCAAGGCTGAGTGGCATCGGTCCGAATCCATTTCACTCCACTCGCTGCCGGGTATTCAATAACTTCTTGTCCGGTGAGGTCAATCATTCCCATCAATTCTGAAGATGGTGGCTGATGTGTTGGTTGATGTGCGGATGTTTCAAATAAGTCATTTACACCATCAAAAGAAGGAGATGATTCGAGAGGTGTAACTTTGTATTCCTCAAACGAGCTTAATTGTTCGGAAGAATGAAGTGTGGCAGGGAAAGACTCGATTGAAGGAAGTTCTTTGTCTTCCTTGTGCATCATTCTCTCATCAAAGTCAGTTGGAGAACTGGGAGAGTTCCAATCACCAGAGGAATCACTGCCTCCGCCTCCTCGCATGAAAAAGACAAGAACTCCAATCAACATTACAAAGACGATTCCGCCAGCCGAATAGATGATGTCATTGGCCACACTTGGAGCAAGGTCCGCATTGTCACCGACTCCATCCCCATCGGTATCGACTGTTTCATCTGGATCCTCGGGAAAAGCATCCTTATCATCTGGAACGCCGTCCTTATCGCTATCAAAAGCGTCGAAAGTCGTTTCACAAATCAATGCTGCAATTTCAAGTTCGTCTACATTTATCTGGCCATCTGTATTGGAATCCATCGTGATGAACTGATAGGTATTGGAGAACGACTGAGTTGAAAGAAGTTCTAGGGATACTCTGTTCGATTGCTCTAATTGTTCAAACGTGGACCAAAGTTCATTACTGCAAGAACAGGATTCCTGGAGTATTTCTCGATACTCCAATTCACCATCGCCATTAAGGTCTACTTGGGTAAAAGAGACATCTCCATCTAAATTAGCAACCTTAAATTCACTCTCAGAAAGAGTTCCATTCTTATCTGTATCAGTCTCCATCAATACTTTCTTAGCAATCTCTTCACATGTGATGACAACAACCGGTTCGGTTGGTTCGACTGGGTCAACTGGCGGTAAATCGGAGTATTTCCACTTGGCTACAAGCGTCACTTCCGAAAATGCTTCTTTGGCAACGAGGGTTATGTCAAATCGGCCGCTTGCAGGCATTTGAATGAAGAGGAAGTGGGAGGTTCCTTCACCATTTGATTCAACGACAATCGTTTCACTCGTGAATTCAATCTCAGGCCCTTGTCGGCCGCCAGGTCGAAAGTCCTCATCTCCATCGAAATTGCCGCCCCAATCAATCGAAATTTGTTCACCTTCTCCCTCAATTAGAAGTTGTCCTTCACCACCAAAAGTGGCGATTTCGAGGTATTCGCCTGGTTCTTCTAATTGAACGAAGAAGTACAGTTCTTCACCTTGCGGTGCTTCAATTCCAGATATTTCTTCTTTGTTAAAGAGTTCAATCGGAGTTCCGTCATAACTCCATACATACCGGTCTTCAAACGATGCAGTAATCATGACATTGGCAAAGATTTCGTCAGTATAGACCAAAATGTACCACATTCCCGGGGTTGGGTCGTTGAAACCAATCTTGTCACCTGCACCCGGGCTACCAGAGAGATGGTCGAAATTGGCTGCATCGGGTGCATCCAAATATTGCATGAAAAGGGTTGCTTCTCCGAATCCTTCAGCAAGATCCACTTCAAGACGCTCGGTACCTGTAGGTACATCGATTTTGAAATACTGAAGTAGACCATCGTATCCACTCAAAGGACCATAAGTAATTCCAGGTGAAAGTTCGATGGCATCTTCAGGAGCGATATTATCTGGAGCATATGCAAAACTGGCTTTTATGGTAAAGTCCAGTGCACGCTGATAGGTATATGCAGTGGCATAATACAAACCAGGTTCGACATCATACAATGTTGCAACTTCATTGTTGCCTTGGTGATTGCTCCAAACAGCCTTACTGTTTAGAGAAGATCCTTCATTATCATCATCATCAGCACCAAAACCAGGTTCAAAAATGAATTTATCGAATAAATCAAACGGGTCAGGGACAGTACCCCATGAGAGACCAAGGTTGATATTTCCAGTTCCACCATAAGTTTCCACAGATAAACTTGCGAGTGGTTCTGTAACGTTGACATAATAATAGAGGATTCGGTCTTCAAAAGATGCTTGTCGACCAGAATCAATAGTTTGACCCGTCACTGGAATGCTGTTCATTAATTCAGTCATTTCATCCAATGCTGGCGGTGGGTCAGCAATAACCCAAGTGAGTGTTAAAGTCAAATCTTCAAGATCTTCTGAAGGGATGATAACAATCCACCAAGTCCCTGCTTCTGGCCAACTCCAGTCCTCCCAAAGGTAACTGAAATCAGCAACAAAGTGTTCATCATGTTCCCAAGAACTGGGAATAGATTCATGCGACATATAGACATCAACAGTGATGGGTTCTTTATCGAAATCGCCCCATGAGAACATACTGAAATACATATCTTTTGACATTTCATCGATTTCGCCATAAAACAGCAAATGGTCACCAGCCTGTGCAGAGTCAATAGTTACATCCTCATCGTTGAATAATTCGACAGCCTGGGTGACAATTGTACCATCTGGCATGACCCAGTCGGCACCGATAATGTCTCCAATGTGAGACGAATCATCTTCAGTGGTTGAGCCTTCACCTTCAGCAAAAGTCCAATTTGAAATCCATTCAGTACTCGAATTCGAGTGATTTGTTCCGATTGAAATGTTGTCGAGAAGGCCTTCAAAATAATTGCACTCACACCCTGCACCCATGCTACCGATGTACAACTCATCACAGGATTTTCCGGATGTAAAGCAATCATTGGAGCCAAAGTCACCTTGTGGGATTATGGAATCTTCTGCTGTAATAACCCCTACGGACACACCATTTATTCGGAATTCTCCGCCGATAGATTCAATGAAATCGACTTCAATAAGTGACCATTCATTTACAGTTACGCTTGCGTTCGAAAGAGGATGCTTGGAGAGACTGTATTCCGATGCATAACCAACTGCGCCGTTGTTCAGATACATGCCCCATCCATAATCTCCTTTCATCGTAATGAATTGAATACCTTCAATGGAATAAGGATAAACCAATGCCGAAAGATGAAGGCTACCCGACACATTGAGGTCGTCATCGTGTGGGATGATGACATGGTCAGTTTCGCCATTAAATCGAAGTGAAAAGTCTGCCCCTTCACCAACCTCAACTACACCGTATACAGGGAAGTATTGAGGGTCGTCCTCCAAGTCATTCCAGGTTGCAGGCATTATGTTACCCATGTTAGTACCGGCAATATGGACATAGTCTTCTTCTCCACCTTGTGAAGGTTGACTGTCGCCCCAATTATTGTAATAGAACGGGGTGCCATCTTGCCATTTGTAAAATCCATCTTCATCGTTATCTGATAATCCGGTCCAAAGATGGCGGGATTGATTATCAAAGGAGGCGAAAGTATCGAAGACCCATTGATTTTCAGAAACATCATTGATTGTGGTGAGGAAACCATCTAATCCACGTGCTGCGTTTGCAGCATCTTCCCAAGAACTGGCACTTAGGAGGTGGTAAGTATGGTTATTTGAAGGATTGACTGCTGTATCAAGAATTTCGATTCCAGTCGAATTTTCTGCTTCGACTGTCAAGAAGAGAGGGGAAAGTGAACTTAAAAAAAAGAGCGATAGAACAATCACTGTCTGTGCTTTCATAACTAAAACGATGTCGTAATGACTTATCAAACAATTGGTGCGTTGTTTTTACAATAAATCTATGCTAATTCTTCAGTTCCTTATCATTTGAGGCGTTTTCCACCAATTCTCAAATCGGTATGGAGAGGCATTTGATGCTCCCAAGCGAATTCCTTGACGATGCGCCATGCCTTTTCCGAACCTTCGAAATCCTTGACATCGATGATGTTATTTCGAGTATTTGCTTTGAATGCAGCAATGGGTTCAGCATTCTTGAACACCAAATAGGCAGAGCCAAATCCAAATCTTTCTTTGAGAATATCCGAGAAATACGGTGCAATTGGATCACTTGGGGGCAATACGAAGTCTCGAATCGGAGGTATGTCTTGAGCCTCTTCAAGCAGATTCTTACGACCCCAACACACTTGGTCGAGATCTTCGATAAGGAAACCTTTGACCAAAGTTTCATCTTCTTCAAAAGAAGTAAGAACAGACTTGATCTCTTCTGGTTTGAATGGAGTTCCCGCCAAGCGCAGAATTTGTTTGAGTGTAATCACGGGATATTCTTTTACCAAATTGCGTAAATATTCACGTCTTAATTCTACGCGGTCGATATTTGGAGGAAGTTTTACTGTTCTGAATCCGCCTCTGAAATCCTGAACGATATGGCCTGTTCGAATTAAGGGTTGAATTAACTTTCTAAATTCTGATTGAGTTAGAGCATGGCGTTCTTTGAACAAATTAGGGTCGGAATTTGTACTGAAAAAGTCAATTATATCCCATAGCTCATCTTCGGGAGACTCTCCACGAATTGCTAACAAATTTTGGAAGTGTTCATAGGTCGACCAAACTTGATGGCCTCGAAGATTAACTCCTTGATGCAAACGATTGGCACTCGCCATACTCTTCAGGTCGACTCGGTAAAGTTCACAGCGACCTCGTAAGGCAAAGTCATCACGGATTTCGGCTACTTCTTTGACCGCAGCACTTTCGTGTTCAAGACGAGTTTTTTGGTGGAGGTTGTGCTGATAGAACAATGCACGTTCAGCAATTTCTCTCGGCTGAGGATCGACGACACCGCCGCGAATCATTCTCTCTCCAGCCATTTTAAATCCAATTGATTCAAATGCGGAGCGAGTCTTTTCATCTAAATTTGATACTGGTTCACTGTTGAAATTCGACATAACGGCTACATCGACTAATTGGTCAGAATGATTTTCCAGGAGAACTTCAAAGGCTGTACAAAATTCATCGAGATAGGCAGTAGGGATGTGCAAGTCCTTGATCACCAAATAATCGTTGACTTTGAACATCAAGACTTTACCAATAGGGTCTATTCCTTTGAAAACTGGCAGATACCATCCTCGGTCAAGTACACTTCTAACTTCCCAAATAAATCTCGACACATAGGGGTCGGATTGAGTTAAAATACGTATTTTCCGGTCTTCTCTACGAGGGCTTTGAAGCGTTTCAACCTCTTCTGGCATGCAGTAAAATGCTTCAGGGTCAGGGACCAAAGCCATAACTTTTGCAATACGGCCCGCTTTCTCCAAATTCATGAGAGCAAGAGTCAAATCTTCAAATGCTCGAGATACATAAAATCGAAGCGTATTTCCCTTGACTGGCCCCATTCGACGAATGAGATCAACCAAGGAAGTTTCGAAATCGAGGGCTTCATAGACGCCATGAACACGATGGAATAGGGATAATCGACGTCTACGCCCAGTTACATCTTCAAATTGTTTGACGACCAGCATTTGGCGTTCCAAATTAGACATGGCGTATTTGATGTCACGTTGCAAAGAACGATGTTCATCACCTTTCGGGAAACCCTCCATTATTTCTTGGCGAGTTACATTTTCACCAATAGGGATGCGTAGGAGTAATTCTTCTTCCATTGCTCCTATCCAAGGTTCTGGTTTCAAACCAAGTAGCATTGGGATAGTCTCTTTATTTGTATAGCCCATCCTGTTATGCAAAAGACGACCCATGATGATATCTGAATCCAGCTGCATGTCCTGCCAGTCCTTGAACCGGAAATCATTGACTCGATACAAGAGTTCTTGTTGCTTTTGGAACAATACATGTGAACCAAAGGCTGCAAATCCATCTTCATATGTCTTGAATGTCTTGTCGAAAACGAGGTTCTGCACCCACCGGTATTCAACAACATCTTCCGAACCATCAATCAATCGATGTTCATCAATTTTGAGAATATATTCTGCGTCGTCAGTCTGTTTATAGAAACCGACCGAGAGGACATTGCGGGTTTCGAGTTCCAACAAAATACGATCAACCATTTTCCGTGGGAACGGAAGTCGGTTACTGAGTTCATCTCCAGTTTGAGGGCCTTCACTCCCGAGCATTTCAATGATTTTTACTCGTAATGCTTCATGGGGGTCGCCCAATTCTTTCTCTTCCCATGCAGTGGGTACTCGGCCATCAAATGCAGTTGCTACTTTGTAGGAGAGTCCATCGATATGAAGTTCTCGTAAGTCATCGACTTCGCCGCCGCCATTCACCGAAAGGCAACCGAGAGTGCCATGTATTTCTGCCATAAAAGAACTGAACCATTTCCCATCTAATTCCTCAGCACCTGTACCTTCAAGTTTCGTGATTTTTCCTTGTTGGCAAAGAACTTCAACCCATTCACGGAGTAAGTCCATTTCGACGTTCTGAAGTTTCTTGTCATATAATGGATTTTGGAACGATGAATCAAGCCCTCCACCGTGTGACATGAGTTTAAACAATTGCTGTGCATTTTCAGGGATTGGAGCTTTGTCGAGATAGAATTCAGCGAGTTGTTCAGAACTCAGTTCAGTTGCGAGACTACGAGTACCTAAAAGTCGTCGGAGGACTTCTGGGTCAATGTCCTTTATCATGAATGCTCGAGTTTTCATCGCCATCAAATCTTCAAATGCAGACATGAACAGTGACATGCCAAGTCGTGATGGAACGGTCACTTTATTGTGAACAATTCGTGCATCACCAGTGACACACAAATTCAAGAATTCCTGTAGACTCTTCATGTCAATATCTCTGAACATGATTTCATTTTTCGCCTCACGCATGAGGAGACTGTCATCAATAGTACGATGTTTATTGAGCAGGGCATCTGCTTTTTGTTGGAATTGCTGAGGACTAATTTCTTCTGCACCAATACGTTTTGGAATAATCATTGAACGACCTGAAACTTCTCGGAAACGTTTTGCAAATATTTGGGTGTTGACGATGTAGCGCTCAATCACTTCAATGTGGTCATTACTTCTGAATGCTTGATACATTTGTCCAGGGTCAACCTCTTCTGATGTTCGAATCAATAATCCATTTTCATCAAAGGATAACTCAATCACTGAAATATTGTTTGATTCGGCTAATCCTGCCATGAAATATCCAAGTGCTGTATTGAAACCTCTACCTCTACATGTTGTGATCATGTAGGTAGGATGACCACTCGATATCACTTGCTCGACTAAAATACGATTTGGGTCAGGGACTTGGAATGAATCGATTGAATGTTCCTCGAGGTGGCGGGCTATCGCATTGGCAACATCTGCAGAAAGACCGTAAGCATCGCGTAATAAGATTCGAGGGTCTTGTTCGCGACGTAAGGCTACAATACAATGCCCAATGAGGCTCAGCAGAGCGTTCGATAGTTCTCGTGAGCGAGAACGTGCTTCCCCTGACCAAGATGGAACAGTGGGGCGATGACCAGTAACTGATGCAACATTGACTCGAGTTCCTTGAATATTGGTAACTCTGTAGGTCGAACCTCCGAGTAAGATGACATCGCCACCACGAAGATTCGAAACGAAGGAGCCTGAGAGTTGGCCAAGAATTGAACCTTCGGCATTGAACACTAAATATGAATTATCGGGGGCAATTGTTCCAATGTTTGTATAATAAATCATACGAGAATAGCCCCTCTTACCATAGAGGTTATCTTCCCAGTTTATCCAAACGCGACGCTCCTCTTCGAGCATGTCAAGAACTTCAATGAAATCATCGTATTTGAAATTACGATACGACCAGGCATTGATAATCACTTCATAGGCTTCATCGATATCCATATCGTTGATAATCACAAGACCAATCATAAATTGAGCGACGACGTCGAGACAATTCTCTGGGAAATCAAGTAAGTCCATATCGCCTGTTTGAATCGCACCCTGTAACGCTGCAAGTTCAATTAAATCATCGACACTCGAAGGCAAAAATCGAGCGCGGGGAATCCCACCGACATGGTGACCTGCCCGTCCAATACGCTGCAATGCTGTCGCAATATCACCAGGGCTACCAATTTGAAGAACCAAATCAACCGACCCAATATCGATACCCATTTCGAGCGATGAGGATGTGATAACTGCACGCAGGTGCCCGTGTTTGAGTCGCTTTTCAACATCCAAGCGCATTTTCTTATCCATTGAACCGTGATGTCCAGCAACTAAATCTCCCAAATAGGGGCGCAATTTAAGGACAATGTTTTCAGTCATTTTACGGGTGTTTGCAAACACCAAGGTGGTGTTATGGGCTGCGATTAAATCTGCAATCGCTTCAACGTTTTTCTCAAAAATCTTGAGAACCGAAAGATCGCTGAACTTAGGGTCGGTAAGGAGAATATCCAAATCGAGTTCCCTTGAACCTGAAACTTTAGCGATGCAGACTCGAGTATTGTCTCCTCTACTTTCTCGGTCATCGCTTGATACTAAATATTCAGCCACAGTTTCGAGTGGCTCCATTGTAGCAGATATCCCAATACGTTGCACAGGGCGATTAAGCAAGGTATCCAAATAGGAGAGGGTCAATGCAAGATGGACTCCTCGTTTACTTGGAACCAAAGAGTGTAATTCGTCAACAATCATGTATTCAACTTCACTGACGATGGGTTGAAATCTAGGAGAAGTAATCGCAATTGCGAGACTTTCTGGTGTTGTAATGAGGATATGGGGCGGGTTGCGAAGCATCTTTTGACGCTCTGATTGAGGAGTATCACCCGTTCTCAATCCTACTCGAATTTCTTGTGCACGGCTCGGCAAATAGGATTCCGAAATCTCTGTAAGTGGACCAATCAAGTTTCTTTGAATATCATTTGCGAGTGCTTTGATAGGAGAAATATAAACGCAATAGACTCTTTTATCCAATTTATTCTCAAGTGCTCTGCGGACCAATTGGTCGATAATGGAAAGAAAAGCTGTCAGCGTTTTACCAGAACCTGTTGGCGAACAAAGAAGAACGTGTTCTTGATTAATAATAGCTGGAATCGCCAATTTCTGTGGTTCGGTAAAGTCCTCAAATTTATCTTTAAACCAATTACGAACAGGGGGGCACAACAATTCCAAGAGTTCCTCAGTTTCCAGAGGATTATCCAAGTAGTGTATATCTGCCATTTATTTTCCACAGTCCCGTGGTTCTCAGTGGTATGCAAGAGGTAAATCAAGGTGTCGATTGAAAGGGATAATTCGTGTAAGTTTATGCCCAGCCAATTCCGCCCTTTTTCCATCGATTTACCGGTTCGGTCACAGGGGCCGGAGGCATCAGTAAAAGAGTAGACTGTGAGGCGTCAAGTGGTACTTTGACCTCGTATAAAGCACCCGTTGGACACGACCCAATACACGAAAGACACCCGACACATTGAGAAGCGACAACAATGACTGGACGTTTTTTGTGTGTACGCGACTCAGGATTACTTGAAAGAGGCAAAAGCGCTTCAAACGGACAATGAGAAATGCACAAATCACAGCCGGTACAATCCGCTTCGGTGATAGCGACCATTGATTGCCCCATGGAATGCCTTTAGCGGCGGTTACTCTTAACGCTACGCTTGGCCGATTTTCGGCTTGAAGAACGGTGAGGTTGAAAGGCCAGTTCTCCTACCGGTGTTTAGGTGTGGCTATGACAGAACCTGATACGAACCGATTGGAACGTTTGTCAGGTATGCTCAAACGTAGAGGAATTATACTTCCTGCCTTTGAAATTCACGGTGGTGCCAAAGGATTGTATGATTTCGGGCCTGTCGGCGGGCGTCTTCGCAATAAAGTGAACCAAACATGGCTCAATCACTGGCTTTCATTGGGTAATATTGTCGAAATATCATGCCCTACGATCACCCCATATTCGGTCCTTGAGGCATCTGGGCACGTAGGTGAGTTTTCGGATTTCATGACCGTATGCGGATCATGTGAAGAAGCGAGTCGGGCAGATACACTGCTCGAATCATTTCATTCAAACCCTGATTCACTGACCAAAGCTGAACTTCAAGCACTCCTCAACCAGTCACAACCACCTTGTCCAGCATGCCAAGCGGTTGAATGGACTGACATCACTGCTCAAAATTTAATGTTCAACACTACTATTGGTGCTGGTTCATCTGGGCGGCCTGGCTTCCTGCGACCGGAAACAGCGCAAGGAATGTTCACTTCTTTCCCGGCATTGTATCGGCATAATCGTGAACGACTTCCATTTGGAGCGATTCAAGTGGGGAAGGGCTACAGAAACGAAATATCACCTCGCCAAGGTATGATTCGTTTACGTGAATTCAACATGGCGGAATTGGAATATTTCATCAATCCTCACGAAGAGGCTCAGCATGACTTCTCACCTTGGGATGAACAACTGATATCGCTCATTCCAGATAGTCAAGAAGAAATTCAAATGAGTTTCAAAGATGCCGTCGAACAAAATGTCATTCGACACACTACAGTCGGGTATTTTATGGCTCAAACATTTGATTTTTTGACCAAGGTAGGAATAGATTCGCAACGTCTTCGATTCCGCCAACACGAAGCAGATGAGATGGCACACTACGCATCGGATTGTTGGGATGCAGAAATACTTGGCTCATATGGATGGGTTGAGTGTGTCGGTATTGCTCATCGTGGATGTTATGACCTCGAGTCTCACGAAAAAGCTACTGGGAAATCACTCCGTGCTCGCCGTGAATTTTCTCAACCACAAGTCATCGAAATCGATGGCTGGACCACCGATGGTGCAAAAGCTGGGCCTGCATTTAGAGCATTGGCAGGTGCAGTAAAAACCGCAGTTG
>Ga0308016_10001026_pt1 | contig 14075 bp, 7 predicted proteins | sample Neamet233_FD_203129 | JGI IMG/M metagenome (GOLD analysis project Ga0308016, IMG submission 203129) | Marine microbial communities from water near the shore, Antarctic Ocean - #233 | ecosystem: Environmental > Aquatic > Marine > Unclassified | place: Southern Ocean | collected 2014-07-28
CTAATGAGAATAAAATTACTCTCTCTCCTAAAGTAGCAGTACCAGTAGTATCATCTTCTAAAGTACCACCATCCTCATAGGCAAATGGATTTGCCTGATCGTCAGCTGCAACTTCAAGGTCATTAAAATATTTAATAGATTCAAAAGCTTGCTGCCAAACATTGACATCTGCACATGGTGCATCACTTTCATTTCCTGAATACAAAGACCAAACATTAGGATTGTAAACTGTTGGAGTTTGACTTATTTTTAAACCCACACCACCATTAATGCTGCCACCTGAAGTATTTTTCCACACCCTATTATTAAACCAAGTAAATGCATTATTTGCGTAGTTAGTAGCTGGATTCCACTCTAAAGGTTTATTAGTGTGATTTAATGTTAAAACACCATTATCTTCATCCCAACCTGGCCAATCGTCAGTTGTATCAGAATCTGATACAGCACTTGTATCTGGACTAACTGATGCCGTTGCATCTTCAGCGGTAGTGTCATATTTTAAAAAATCCTCACCAGAAATAAATTTGTCTTTTTCTATTGTAGCTCTTACAACACAAAATTTTGTAGTCACTGCAATATCTTTTTCATTATCTGTGTCATCATGATTTAGTCTAAAATAATCAAAGCCACCATATTCAACCACATAGCCTGTAATACAATCCAAACCTCCTGAACTACAATTTGGAATTCTATTTAAATCATTCCATCCGCCAACTGTTCTGCCACTTCTATTTATTTCCATATCCGTATAATCTTCACCACCAGTTCCACCATTTGGCTCACCTCCTTGCCAAGAGGTAAAAGTTAAAACTTGACCCATATTTGGACCTGATTCAGACCTCATTGTAAGTGGGGTTCTCCAGTCAGAGTTTGACAACCAAACATAATGTTGGTCGTTAGCAGCATCTAATCTTGAACCATAATAATTTGCCCTAGTTTCTCCAGCCGCTACATGAAATGGTGTTACACCAGTACATCCAGCAGCAGCACTACTTTCACAAGTAACAGCATCTTTTACAAATTCATTTTCTACCGCAGTTTCTATTGAAACCAAATACCCTCTCATGCCCCCACAAGTTGATTGTTCAGCTCTTCTTTTTGCCTCCCACCAACTAATTGAGTCTCCATTGTAACCTAGGTCACTTGATATATTAGGTGCTGTTGAAAAATATTTATAATAATGACCATAACTAGCATCTCCGCTAGTTGATTTGAATTGAACACCATCACATCCGCTTCCTAGAACTTCAACCCAATCTGCCTCATCGAAAGAGTCACCTACACTAGTACCAGCATCTTTTTCGAGCATCCACAATTTACCTTCATAATCTGCACAATCCTCTTCAGCATAAGCTAGCGTGGAGGCAAAGGTTGTAAAAGTTTGAGCGTTATTGCATTGTTCCATTGCCCTTTTAAAAATAAATATATCTGTATTTGATGTATTGTTTTCTTGTACTTTAATATCACCAGTAACACCTTCTTGAGCTATGAAAGTATTTAACGAAACTACTGAAGCTGTTCCCTCTTGTCCTGTAAGTGAATTTAAATCTTCTGTTGTGAGAACAATATTTCCATCGCCAACATCTCCTTTTTGAACTGGCGCTGTTACAATTAATTCTAATGGAATAATTTGACCTTGCGGACCATTTCCACAAGAAATAATTTTATAATAAACTACATCTTCTCCTGGAGGAACATTAATTGATGGGGCTGTGTCTGTTGTTGAAATAACGGGATATTTTGTAATTTCAGTTTGCCACAAAGTTCCTGTAGTTCCAATTCCATATACTGTTGCATCATTTCTTCTATCAGCACTCCGTGAAGTATTAAAATCTTTTGCTATATTACCTGAGCCTTCATTAAATTTATAATATGATACAAGTCCAGGTTCTGATCCGCTTAATCTTCTTCTATTATTATTTGCTATATCTGTTCCTGTTCTTGAAATATTCCAAATTCTCATTTCTGCAATATTTCCTAGCCAAGGAACACTTTGAATTCTAGCTGCACCTGTTTCATAATTATTTGGTTGAAATCCACTCAAGCCTTCACCAATAGCTAGTGGCATTGGTGGTGTAGGCAATATTTCTGGTTGATTTCTAAACCCTGATTTATTTCTAGCACCAATATTTGCATTGAAAGTTCCACTTAAAACCCCGTTTTGATAAATTTTTACATTGCCAGTATCAGTAACATTTGGATCTCCACCATCCCAAACCCAAGCAATATGAACCCATTCGTCTTTAACTGGTGTACCAACATCTTCCTGGTCATCTAAAACAACTTCCCCAAGTCTTGGCGACCACTCATCATTTTTTACTTTAAAAACTAAATCCCATGTCCGTCCCCATTCAAATGCATGCATGTCATAGGTGCTAGTAGGCTGTTTGTTTTTAATCCACATCTCAATTGTAAATTGTTCAGTTGGAAAATCTTGAAAAGCTTCAACTAAGGCAAAAGATCTATCTGTATAAGTTGTATCTTTGTTCTGACCGCCAGTAGAACCTTCTGCTGAAAAGTAAATTGATCTAGTTACATCAGCGTGTCTTTGTATATAAACTTCATAGGTAATATTTTTAAATTTTTCAAAATCATCTCCTAGATTAGCTAAAATTTTTTTTGCATAATAAACGTCTTCGTTTGCATTAGTATAACCATGTCTGTTTAAACACTTATTATCTGAGTCAACTACACTTAAGGTGTTTTGAATATCAACAAGACTAAAGCGATTTGAATTTAACTGATCTGCTATCCATTTTTGGCCTTCCTGAAGACCTGTTTCAGCAGATAAAGTTACTTGTTGCATTACAGAATTACGTGAAACAGATTTTAAATCATTATCATAATAAAAAAACATGGCAGTAGTCATAATTGATAATGCACTCACAACTGCTATGACAAATACTAAAACAAATCCTTTTTCATTATTATGTTTCATTAATTGCTCCATAACTGTTGTCTATCAATGAAACTGTGTGTATCTTTACATTTGTTAGACAGCATACCTATAGTTTTTGATACGCCCCCCACTTGAATTGTTTGTTCAGCAATTTTTATAGAAGGTTGCACTGATCTTTCTGGAAAATCAAAAGTAATCACTGCCTCATCTAAATTACTGGTAAAAGGAACGGTTTGTCTTCTGAAAACCTTCTCACCCTCTCTACCTTGTATATAACCTTCAATAGTCATTGCTGCTTTAGTCTTATAAATTAAAATGTTTTCCATTGCTGTTTCAGAACAATCAACTCTATTTATATAAACTTTTTCTGTTGTTGCTAATTGATTTCCTCTTAAATCTGTAGCAATTATTCTTATAGAAAAATATTTTTTATTTGTTGGAAGATTTGCCCATCTAATATCTGTATCGTCATTTAAAATTAAATAAAATTTATTGTCTTTTTGCTCAAGACGAAATCTACTTCCATGATCAACATCTTTATCTGTATCGGTATTGGGCACTTGTCCTAAGTTAAACCTTACAAAGTCATGGGTGTCCGGTTCCTGGATAGAGGTGGTATAAATTTCTCCTACAATTTTATCTTTATTATCATCTTCAGCTATATCAAAGTTTGTATTAACCGTTATTGCAGTTTCATCCTCTTCTTTAAAAGAAACTCCTGTAGGAGCTGTGTTTGCAATATTGTATCCAATATAAACTTTTTTAATATTTGATATTCTAGCATTACTTGTGTCTTCTGATTGAACAGCGTAATAAAAACTATCCGTATGAGCGTTTCCATCATTAAAATCTGCTGGTAAAGTTTGGTATCTAAAAGATCCATCTGCAAAAACGAACATAGTTCCTCCAGCAGTTGTTGAAACTGTTGCTCTAGAACCGGCGTAACTAGACTTATTTGCTGTATCATACATTTCACCAATATTTGGAAGTTCTGAATTATTTGCCCAAACTGCAGTTGTAGCTCTCCAGTTACCGCTTAATCTACAATCCATACTCCTTGTTGCACCATCAACAGTTTCTGATGTCAAAGAACCAGTCTCCGCTGTTCCTATTCCACTCACAGCTGCACAAGTGCTTGCATCAACCAAAACTTCGAGATGCTCGCCCGAAGGATCGTAAGCCTTACTTAGTAAGCCGTATATTTTATTGATAGTTTGATAATCTTCATCCATAAAAAAATATAAATTTTGTGCTTTTGGTATGGGCTTGTTGGCAGCGGATCTTATTGGTATAAATCTTGGTAATCTAGCAATTTGAATATTTGAAAATCTATTATCGGGTTGAGAATATGATGAAATGGCAACTGATCCTTTTTGAAAACGTTTAAAGCTAGTAGTTTTTAAATCTTCTGAAGCATTAGCAGCTGTTGGAAGAGTAATACTAGATGGAGAAGAGTTTTCCATATGAGGCCAAGCAGTATTGGTATGATCCTTCAAATCTCCATTAGCGTCAAACCTTAAATCAAAAGCTGTAAATCTTTGACTAGTAGTGTTAGCTAAAAAAGGTTTGTTTTCAATATTTATTCTAAATTTATTTGGATGATAAGTGAGTGTAACTGTATTTTTTACACCTGTATTTTTTCCCCAACTACAATTTGTTTGATGAGTAGCGCCTGGATTAAAACTGATTTGTGAATAAGATTCTGTTCTATTACTACAATTTCTATCTCCTGAGTCTGTAGGTCTAGTATTATCAAATCTTGCAAAAAGTCTATTATATCCACCTTCATTAAAGGTACTCATTTGACTTGAATTAGGTGTAGACCATCCTGTTAGTTGGCTTATATTTGAATGTGAGCTGTAAGATCCCTCACTGTAACCACAGTTTCTAGTCTGAGTATGCTGGTATCCCTTAAATTGATGAAGATGAATTGCGGACTGATTACCCCTCGCTCCCCACCATGACCATAAGTACATATCGTAAACCATATCTGCTGGCTCTCCAAACCAACTATTTTTTTCTGCACTAGACAAACCATTCCAAATACTTCTTTCATTACTACGTAAAGAATTTCTTAGACGATTTTCATCAAAACCACTAGTTCCATTTAAGCCTTGAAAATTAACTCCAGCACAAGCTCTAATTTTATTATCAGGCCAAGTTTTTTGAATAACACTAGGTCTTTGATAGCCAGCAGCAAATCCTACCATATCATCATCATGCCACGCTGTCATTTGAGGGTTACAATCAGGATAACCTCCAGAACATACCATACCTTTTAAAACAAATGAGTCGTATTGATCTTTAGAAACTAAAAAAGAAGGTGTAGCTAAGTTTTGTTGGATGTAAAATGATCTCCCGTCTTGAGTTTTATCGTAAAAAGGACCGCCATTTGCACTTCCCACTCCTCTTCTTTCATAATTAGAATCCCCATAGGTCATACCTTTAGGATCCCATGTATGTAAATTTACATCTGAAAATTGTGGTGCGGAATATTTCATAACTCTGACTGTATAATCTTTATAAGCTTCATTTTGGTTTTCCCACCCTAGACTGTCACAATTTGTATTTAAGTCTGCCTGAACTCTAATTGTGAAATCTTCGTAGCCATCTGAATTAAATGTGTAATTCGTGTCAAGACTTTCAAGAGTGCCTGATAATATTAATGACCCATCCCATTCACCCGCATCTCCTGTGCTATTACTATTTTGATCCATGAAACCAGAGGCCGCTGTTAATCCTGGTGGTAAATCACTACTCACTGTTGTGGTGATAAGTTTTAACCTCATCTGATCATGGCTTAAACTTGGTAATCCTGTAATTGGAGGTGGTTTTTCTGTTTCAAATCTTATCGCATCGTAGGTACGTGTGAGACTTGTTCCACCAACAGTTTCACCTTGATGTAAAATTATTGTATTACTACTTGTTAAAAAATTTGCTAACTGAATATCTCTTGTCAAGTTGCTAGCACATTGAACTATTAAGCTACCAGTAAATGGTATGACAGGAGTTCTATTTTCGTGCAAATCTTCTTCATCATAGACATAATAACTTTTTCCTCCAAAATTTAAATTTCTCATAAAGGAAGAAGCTGTGTAGGTTTCTCTAATTTTATCATCAGCTGTTTCTAATTGAAGTTCAAAATCAATATGTTTGCTTCTCAATCTAATACCCATTGTTTTAAAAAATTGAGCAACTGGCATCCACTCAACATCAACAGTAGTGTTATCTGTATCGGTAACGTCGCAATTTGTAGTATTCCATATCTTTTTTTTTAAAACAGTTTTTTCAGTTAGCGAACCATAAGGGATTTTTAATTCATATTGAATTAATTTTCTTTGAATGCCTCCATTAACATTTTCTGTATCAAAACAAAAAGAAACTTTTTCTCCAAATTCAGTATCATCCGCAACTTCTGTTCCGTCATCATTGGTTACTTTAACTGGCATTTGAATTTCACCTTCAATACTATCGGGATGCTTAAAACCAGCCATCCTACTATCATACTGTAATACATGTAGTGCAAATCTTGCTTCTTGTTTTAAATTATTGTGATTAATTTGTCTTACAAAAGTCGATTGAAAATTATTATAGATTGCATAAGTGGCACCCATAACAATAGTTGAAATTAAAATTGATACTAATGCCTCTGTAAGTGAGACACCTCTTTGTTTAATATATTTTTTAAATCTACTCCTTTTCATTTAGATGCCCGCTAAAAATAATCTTCTAAACTGTTCTTCAATTGAACCTTGTTTAATAGTAATTGTAACTTGTTTTTTTTTAACCGATTCAAACTGATCCACACCACCAACTTGGTCTGTAACTCCATCATTATCAACATCCATAGGAACATTTCTATCAACATCTACAATTATTAATTTTCTTAGATCACCTGTTCTAGAAGGGCCTAAATGTTTTTTTAACAAGGCTCCCCAGTTTTCCAAATCTGTTAAAACTTTTTGATTACTAATTGTTGCTACATAATCACTTTCTTCATATCGTGTCATATCAAGATTGTGATAAGGCTCTAAACTTCCTTCTGCATTTGATATAAAGGTGATATTTGCATTCTCAATGGAATTAGCTGCCATGTTTTTATTAGGCGTACTATCTGGGACATCAGATCTTTCTAGAGTAAGTGTAGTATTATTATCACTATCAAACGCTGTACTAGCGGTAACCTCATACCTACCCCCTACACCTTCAATTGTAATCTGATCACCCGCACCAGGAAGTTGTGATAGTCCCTTAACCTTTAAGGATGTGCCTGCTGTAGTGTCCTCAAATCCTCTTGGTGTTCCATATTGTGCAGCAACTGGATTATACACAGCAGCTAACTCTTCAAACATTAATTCAACAGCATAAGCAGCTTTATCAAATTTTCTTAATGTAGCAAAATCCTTCTCTTGATTTGCTTGTATCGTTGTAAAAACCACTACTGCCAATCCCAATATTGATGCTGCAGTCATAGCCTCAACGATTGAAACTCCTTTCTGATAAATAAAATTAACTTTTTTAATCACATTCTTTCCCCATTATTAAAGAATCCAGATTTATAAAAGTGAATAAAATCTTCTTTTCTACCTGCGTTACTAGAAGCTTTGACAGAACCTCTCACATTTTCAGGTGCAGAACCATCTGGCAAAAAACAAAAATGATTATTAGCTGCAGTTACAGCAGTACAATTGCCATTTAATGAATCACATTTTTTAATCACAAAATGTTCTAATGTTTTTGTAAGTTCTGTTTGTTTTACACCCTCGTCATTTGTTCCATCAAAATCAGAGCAAGGTGGATTAGTACTTTTGTGATATTCAGAATTATATCGATTTAAACCCTGTGCTTTCCACACCTCAAGCTCTGAAGTATTATCTGCATCATTATTAACTATTTTTAATCTGTATGCATGGCCATCTTCTAAGGATATTTGTCTGACAATATTTATTTGCCCTCTAATTGTCGCTAAGTCAGATTCAAAATTTTCTTGCTCACCAAAGTTATCAATTGCTGGAAATCCTATTGCTGCAATTACAGCAATAAGTGAAATTGTAACCAATAATTCTATTAAACTAAAACCATTCCTCATATTAAAATTATATCTTAACCTACTGCATTACCAATGCTGAATATTGGCATATATAAAGCAATCATTAACATGCCGATAATTCCACCAATCAAAACAATCATTATGGGTTCAATAATTGACGACAGTGCTGCCACCACACCATCAAATTCTTCTTCGTAATATCTCGCTATAGCTGTAAACATTTCCTCCATATTACCCGTTTTTTCTCCTACCGCTGTAAGTTGAGCTAATGCTGGAGGGAAAATGTGTTCTTCTTTTATTAGAAGATCAGATAAAGTTTGACCTGTTACTATTTGTTTTGAAATTCTTTCTAAAGCATAAATAAAAACTAGATTTGTTGTAACTGATTTTGCAATACGTAAAGTATCAATAATACTAACACCCGCTCTTGTTAAGTTAGCCATAATCATACACATTCTTGATACCGTAGCTTTTACAATTAGGTCACCAAATAAAGGAAATTTTAAAAATTTTTTATGCATAAAATGTCTAAAACTTTCAACATTTTTAAATAAAAAATTATAAATAAACTTAATTGTAAAAAAAGTTAATAATATTTTAAGAATGTTTCCACCGTCTGCTATAAATTTGCTTGCATCAACAATAATAAGTGTAGCAGCAGGCAGCTTAACACCCATTGCAGCATACATTTTTTCAAACACAGGAACAACTTTCCATAACATAAATACAGTTATGGTTGTCGCAACCGTTAATAACATCACAGGATAAAATAAAGCACTTTTTATTCCCGCTTTAATTTTAGAATTTTTTTCAAGTAGTTCTACTAATTTTACTAAAAATTCATCTAACTTACCACTGGCTTCACCTGCGGAAATCATATTTAGAAAAATGTTATCAAATACTGTTGGGTGCTTTGAAAAAGCTTCGGTTAAGTTAACACCTGAATTAAGATCTCTTACAATTGTATGAGCAGTCATTTTCATTTTCATATGTACAGTTTGATCTCTTATCATTGAAATGGATTCTAAAATGGGAAGACCGGCTTTAATCATTGTTGCAGTTTTTTTTGTAAACTGAAGTAACTCCTTAGGTGGTACAGTTGCCCATCGACCAAAGTTTAGATAAATTTGTCCACCGGCAAAAATTATTGGTGCAGTACTTATTGGAATTTCTTTTAATTCAGTTTTGCTATTTTTTTTAGATTTTTCATTACTCTTTGCAATTGATGTAACAATTATCTTTTTCTCTCTCAATTTAGCAGAGGCTGCTTTTAAATCTGATGCTGAAATTTCCCCAGTAACTTTTTTCCCAGCTTGGACGCCTGTATAAGAAAAATTTGCCATGATTATTTATATCAGTATTATTTATTAAACTACCAATATTCTTGAATATTCTTCAACGCTTACAACTCCCGATTTAATGAAGTTTCTACCAATAACTTGCATCGTTTTAAATCCATCTGTAACAGCCGCTACTAATAGTTCATCTGCTCTAGCATCTTTTAGAATTGCAGCTTCTAGTCCTGGGCTTTTTTTTAATACTTCGTAGATACCTTGTCTTCCTTTGTATCCACCATTTTTACATTCTTCACAGCCCGCACCCTTCATCGGTTTAAAGGTTAACAACTCTTCCTCAGTAAAACCAAACTGTAATAAACTTTCTTTTGTGGCTTTGACATCTTCTGTTAGGCAATTTTTACAATTTCTTCTAGCTAATCTTTGAGCAACTATTATTGAAAATGCAGAAGCTACCATGAAGTTAGGCACTCCCATATTAGTTAATCTCACAATAGTAGAAATAGCATCATTGGTATGGAGTGTGCTTAATACTAAGTGTCCAGTTAATGCAGCTTTAATAGCTATATCAACTGTAGATTTATCTCTTATTTCTCCAACCAATATGACTTCAGGGTCTTGTCTTAAAAATGATTTTAATATTGACTCAAATGTTAAGCCAATATCTGGGTTTGCCTGAACCTGCCCAACTCCTTTTAAATAAAATTCCACAGGATCTTCAGCTGTCATAATATTTGTGCCAGGTTTATTGATATGTTTAATAGCACCGTACAAAGTAGTACTTTTTCCGCTACCCGTTGGACCGGTAACTAAGACCATTCCTTGAGGTGCCGTAATAGCAGTTATAAGTTTATCATAATCATCAGGATCTAAACCAATTTGCTCAAGTGCTAAATCTGGTCCAGCTGCTAATAAACGCATAACAACTCTCTCTCCTTCCTTTGCAGGTATTACTGAAAAACGGACATCTATATCAATATCATCTTCACTTTTTGGGCTAGGATTTTTAAATTTTAATTTTCCATCTTGAGGTAATCTTTTTTCAGAAATGTCACAACCTGCCAAAATTTTTAATCTAGTAACAACAGCATTATAGTTATCCATTAAAAGAGATTTGAATTGTTCTTGCATTTCTAAAACACCATCTTTTCTAAATCTTATATCCGCATCACCTCTTCTAAATACTTCGATATGAATATCACTTGTTCCTGTTAAAAAAGCTTCAAGTAACAACTGATCTACAAAATCTACCACAACACTTCCACTGCCCGCCTTAGTTGTTGGAACTTTTATATTTTTATTAAGGTTGGGATTTATTGACTGAGAAGATGTATTTTTTTTATCAGGTTCCTCTGCACTTAGATCTGTAATTGATTTATATTTTAAAGCCTCATCTATATTGCTGGGTTTGGTAATATATAATTCTATATTACAACCTGTCATACTTTTTAATTTTCCAACAAGTGTAGATTTTGTTGGATCAAATATTGCTATTTTTAAAATTCTACCATTTAACTCAAATGGTATCATTTCATTTTGAATTATAAAATCTTTTGGTAGCTTTGTAAGTGCATCCTTTTTTATTGATTGTTCGTTTAATATTACTTTTCTTAAAGCATAATTTCTTGATACTGCAGTGACTAAATCATCTTCTGTTATTTTTTGATCCTCAAGTAGATATGATAAAATTCCAAGAGGTTTTTTCCCATTATTTTCAAATTTAGATTTTGCTTCAGAAATAGCTTCCACTGAAACTTTACCCATAGTACTTAACAAATTGGAAATTTTAATACTTATCTCTGGACTTAAGTTTTTCATAACAATTTTATAATTTTAACTTATATAATATTTGCAGTCAAAAATATCAATAATTGGGTTTTTCCGTCTGTCTTAGTTTTTTGTTTAAAGAAATTTCCTATTATTGGAATACTAGACAAAAAAGGAACATAGACCTTATTATCAGTTCTAGAATTTTTATATACACCACCTAAAATTGCAACATCGCCATCATCCAATTGAATTGTTGATTGTATTGATTCATTGTTAGTGACTGGTGCAGTATTTGAGCTTGATTCCCCAGGTGAATCGTTTACCAGATTTAATACTATTCTTATTTTTCCATCACCTATAATTCTTGGCGTAACATTTATCTGTAAATTTTGATTCACTTCTTCTAAACTTCCAGCTTGCTCTCCAGTGCCAGGTATTACTTTTATCAAACTTATACCTTGAACAAGTGTAGATAGTTGTCCATCCATTGCAAATAATTTTGGATTAGAAATTGTTTCACTTTTATTGTCAGTGATTGATGATTGGATAACTGCTTTTAATTTTGTTATACCTATGTTGCCAAGAAGAAAAGCTCCACCAGCAATTGTTTGTGTCGCTGTCGTAGCTGTGTCAGTAAGAGTATCACTAGTTGCATTGGTAGATGAAATTTCAGTACTTTGACCAGGATTTGTTGATATTCCAGTGAAAGTTATTCCATCACGTCCTGCTCTTTGCTCTACAGAGTTAAGTAACGATAAATTAGCGTTAAAAGCTCTTGTAAAATTGTCAGATGCATTCAAAATGTAAGCTTCAATCATTACTTGCTTTTTTTCTATATCTAATTTCTCTAGTGCTAAATTAACTTTATCAAGGTTTTGTAAACTAGCAGTTACAATTAATTGATTATTTATTACATCATCGACTATTACAACTCCATCACCTACTACCGCCTCTACAGCAGGTATAATTTCACTAGAAGTTTGAAAAAAAACTTTGAAAATTTCAGTGATTGTGTTTTCTTCTAAATTGTCTACTGATGAAGTTCCTCCCGATCCTAATGATGCTAAATTTTTATTTATTTGAAGTGTTTGATCGATTTTTGATTTTTCCAATATTGCAAATTGTTCTGCAGTATGAACTCTTAACAGATCAGATTTTTTATCTACTGTCATAACTAAACTGTTCATGTCTAAAATTGCATAAACTGCTGAGCCCCATTTAATATTATCAAAATCTACTGTTAAATTTCCCTGAACTTCATTGCCTATTATAATGTTTTTTTTAACAGTGCTTGCAAATAATTTAAGAGCTGCTCTAAGACTAATATCATTAAATTTAAATGTGACCAGTGTATTATCTAAATTTTTAATTAATGAATTGTGATCAATAATAGATAGTGAGGGGACTGTACTATTAGTTATTATCGAAACTCTTCTCGAACCCAAATCAACTGATTTATTTTTATTTAAAATCTTTTTATTTGTTTCATATGATTTTCCAGAAGTTTTTCTAAAATTTTCAGCTGAACTTTCAACGCCAGCAATATTTATTTCTTGAATTGCCCCTTTATCTTTTTGTGTATAAGCCATTTTGGGTCTGTCCGAGCAACTAACCAAGAAAAGACATCCAACAAAAATAATGATTAGGTTTTTTGCTTTCATTAGTTGAATAAGTCCTCAACGTTTGTAGAGGTGTCATCCGCTACATTGGTATTGTTCACTGCATCTTCACTGTTAGGTATGTCATTATTAGAATTAGATATATTAATATTTTGATTACTAACTACCTCTTGATTGTTGGCTAGACTAACAAATGACTGACTTGTAATAGGTGTGTTGATGAAAAACTCAAATTCCATATTATTTTCAAGAACAACCATTTTTTTATTAAAAATTGAAACAGCAACACCCTCTTTATCACCAATTTTATCACCCTCTCTAATCATAAATTGAGATCCGTTAATTTCAACAATTCCTAAATTTCTAATATTAATAAAATAATCATTTATACTTTTTTTATTTAAATTTTCATAAGTATAGTTTTTATTTATATGAATGGGTATTTTGATTAATTGATTTTCTTGTATCAAAGTATAATTTTTACTTTCTAAGTTATTTATTTCTAATAATTCTTCAATTTCCCTATCATACAATTTTGCTATATTTTTTAAATAAACTACTTTTCGGGTAACGTGCATAAAGAAGGGTAACAATAGTTTCCGCCCAATAATAATAGCTTCTTCCTTCTCAAGCTCATTATATACAGCAACTGTATGAGGATCTAAATTATATATTTTTGAAATACTTTCTATGGTCTCACTTTCTTTTATTCTGTGAAATCTACTGGGTATTATCAATTTACTTCCTACAATTAATTTATTCGTACCTGGAACTAATGCATTAGGAATTTGAATTTCTTTAACAGAAAATCCATATCTAAATGCAATTAAATCTAAATTTTCATCTTTTTGTATTGTGTGAATGGTTGGTATTTTTCCATAATCGTAATTAGAAATTTTAATTCTTGTAAATTTGTTTTTTTGTTCTTTAGATTTTCTTGTAGCTATTCCCTTTAAAATATAGTTTTTTAAAGGATACGCTGTTAGTGGGTCTGCGTTTATAACTTTAGATATTAAAACTTCTTCATTATTGATAACCTTGTCTTTAATCACTTCAACAATAGTTTTTTCCTCCTCTACATCTTCAGGAATTTCTTGTTCTTTAATTTCTTCTGTCACCTCTATGACTTCTTCAGGGGTAGGCTGTTTTACAATTTCTTCTATTATACCAATTGATTGAGTAAATGGACCCGCTAATACATTTAATGTAAAAATAAAAAACATAGAAACTGTAAAAAATAATTTAATCATTTTTTCTTAGTGCCTTTAATTAATTTTGCTAAAATTTTATCATTATCAAATTTTTCTCCATCCATTTCACTCAATGTTAAAGATACGGTAAATTTTTTACTTATTGTTTCTTTTGGTAATTCTTCTAATTTTGGACGAGGTTTACCCTTAACGGTATAAAGTTCTATTCGGTCTTTATCAGATAGTTCAACT
>Ga0308016_10001029_pt1 | contig 14070 bp, 10 predicted proteins | sample Neamet233_FD_203129 | JGI IMG/M metagenome (GOLD analysis project Ga0308016, IMG submission 203129) | Marine microbial communities from water near the shore, Antarctic Ocean - #233 | ecosystem: Environmental > Aquatic > Marine > Unclassified | place: Southern Ocean | collected 2014-07-28
TAGTTGTACCCTAATAATTTTGCATATTTTTTTGACTCATCAAGTAATCCTAGATAGTAATAAATTTCAACAAGTCTATGAATAGACTCTTCAACATAGATTGTTGTCTCATACTCTTGAATAATTGTTTTAAAACGATTTATAGCTGCAATCCATTTCTGTTTTTTAATATAATGTCTACCAATATACATTTCCTTTGACGCCATAATATCATTGATTAAATCGACTTTGAATTTTGAATCTATTGCAAAATCTGTATTTGGATAGTTATCTATAACAAATTTGAATTTTTTTTTTGCCTGAACTAGCGGTGCTAAATCTTTTTTTTCATCTACAATTTTTTCATAATAACACATTGCTAATAAAAAATGTCCATAACTCACTCTATTATCTTTTGGATAGGTATTAAGATATCTCTCTAAATTAAATATAGCCTCTGAATAATAATCTTGAAGATAATATGAGTACGCTGCCATCAATGCTGATTTTGGGGCCCAATCAGATTGGGGAAATAATAGTTCTGATTCTAAAAATTTTGTCGCTGCGTAATAAGTGTCTCCTTTTTGCAAAGCTTCGAAGGCCTCTTTGTAGGTTGAGATCATTTCTTGTTCTTGATCAATTTCTTTAATTAATGAGATTTCTTTCTCATTTTTTGAGCATGCTTGGAGCGCAAATAATAAAAGTAATACCGCACCTAATTTAATTATAAATTTCATTGAAGCCTTTTATTTATATAATAAAAAAAACTTAAGCAATAGATCTTAAATGTTGTTTATTAACAAAGGTATGAGGTAAACTTTTCTCTTTAATTTCCAATAATGAATAATTTTCTTTATTTTCAAAAACTTTTCTTAATAATTGATTTGTAAGTTTATGGCCTCCTTGAGAGCAAACTACCTTACCAATTATTTTATAACCTGCTAAGTAAAGATCCCCCATACAGTCTAAAATTTTATGATTTACAAATTCTTTTTTATTTCTTAGTCCACCATCATTTAAAACTTTATTACCTTTTACAACTATTGCATTTTGAAGACTCCCACCTTTAGCTAGCCCCATCCCTTTTAGCTTTTCAACATCTTCATAAAGACAAAAGGTTCTAGAGTTATAAATATCAGTTAAATCTGATTCATAAACTTTCACTAAATTTCGTTGATTACCTATTAAAATATTTTCATATTTTAACTCAAAGTCTATATCAAGGCTTAACTTACTTGGTTCAATTGAAATAGATTTTTTTCCATCTTCAAACTTTATTAAATTATCTATTTTAATAACTTTGATGGGTGCTTCACTGCTTTTTATTCCTACTTTAATTATTTCTTCAACAAATAGTTTGGCAGATCCGTCTAAAATAGGGACTTCTTGGTTGTTAATTTCAATCAATGCATTATCAATTCCCATTCCATACAAAGCTCCCATTAAATGCTCTATTGTTGAAACACTAACTCCGTGTTCATTTGAAATTGTTGTACAAAGAACCACACTACTAACATTAAAAATGTTTGGTATTACAATATTGTTATTATTAAGATCAATTCTTTTAAAAACTATTCCTGTATTAGGTTCTGCTGGTTTAATATTTATTTTCGCTTCTATGCCACTATGAAGACCGACTCCATCAAACGATATAATTTTTTTAATAGTTTTTTGATTTAATGCAGACATGCTGATATCTTATAAATTCAGTAGCTAAATTAAGAAAAACAAGAAATGTTACAGTAAAATACTATTTTATTTAAAAAAATGAAAAAGTTTCTCAAAAAAACCCTGGTCTATTTGCTTTTTAGGGATTATTAAAACTTCCTGTCTATTCATTCCTTCCATCATTTTTAAGCCAGATTCGCAAATATCTTCAGTAGTTTCTTCTAATAAATCTATATCACTTGTAAGAGAAATTTTTTCTTTAAACTTACTATCCAATATTTTAGACCCCTTACCCATTAGGATGATTTTACAGTTATCAAACATTATTAAATTTTGTCTAATAGATTTAATAGATAATTCTAATATTTCCTCTGTTCTTGCTGAAATTATTTGATTAATTAAATTTAAGGATATTTTTTTTTCATTTAAAAAATTTTGATTTTTATCAAAATATAATTTTATTCTTTCTGATTCAAGAAGATCTAGTTTCAAAATTTTAGAAATATCTTTTGTAATATGATTACCACCAACTGGAAGAACATCTATGAAAGTAATTTCATTTTTTTTGTAAGAAGTTATTGATGTTTTTTCGAAGCCAATATCAATAAATGATATATTTTCTATCAGTGAAAGATTCTCTTTATAATTAAAAGATTTTGCATAACTTGAACAATAAATTTGGTTAGTAGAAACATTTACTTCTAAAAATAATTTTTTAAAAAATTCTATAGTATTTTTAGGAAGGCATATAAAAAGAATATCTAATGATATAAAATTACAATTAATATTGTTAGGTAGAAATATATAATCAATTTCATCAAGTTTATAATTTTTAATTATGATATGAGCAATATCATACATTAGATAGTTTCTTAAAACTTGCTGTTTAACATCTTGTACTAAAAATTGGATATCTTCTTCTTTTAATTTTGATCCATCGAGTTTTTTTGCAATTGAAATATTGATAGATAGCATCTCTGAACTATCAATCATTAAATTTACTTCATTCAAATATTCACTAGTATCTTTTTCTATAGAAGAAATGATTTTTTCAATTTCAATGGTTATATTTGAATTATCAAAAAAAAAATTACCCTCATGGTAAAAATTATTTTTAGAATTATTTTTATCAAATGCACCGGCTCTCATTTTAGATGATCCACAATCAATAAAAACCTCAAAGTTCTTATTATTCATTATTGCACAATTATTTGATTTGAGATTCTTAAATCTATAATTTTAATATTTTTAAATTTATTATTCTTCATTATTGCATAAGCAAAATTTAGAGCTTCTAATGGGTTTTTTTTTCTAGGCAATTTAATTAAGATTCCATTATTCATTAAAATGTCCCATCTACTTGAAGGGTAATAAGTTAAGGTTTTAAAATCTATGAATTTAAACTTGGAACTATCAATATTTTTTTTAAATTTTAAAAACTTTAGAGAATCAAATTCACCTAATAAATATGGTAATTTTTCGTTAATTGTTTTGCTTGGTATAAGTTTGCCATTGGCTCCTACATAAAACTTATTGTTATTAGAAATTTTTGCAATGAATTTAGTGGGTGTAATATCTATATCTAGTTTTGTAGGATAAATTTTCTTAATACTATACTGCTCAATAATAGGAAACTCTGAAATAATTTTATTAATTTCATTTTTCTTCATCATAAAAACATTTGTATAAAAGAGATTATTCAATTTTTTTGTAACTTGTAAATTATAATTATTTGATAATCCAAATACATTAATATTATTAATCCTAAATTGATTCTCTTTTTTATTCTCTAAGGTTTTGTTAGATGTGGTACCTAATATAATTAGAAATATTAAGTATATTGTTATCCTGTTTTTTTTATCTATTAAATGATGCATCTTTTAAAATCCACTCGATTAATTTGATAAAACTTATGCCTTTATAGGCTGCTATTTCAGGAACTAATGATAATTTTGTCATGCCTGGTTGTGTATTAATTTCTAATAAATAAAATTTTTTTTTAAAAAATTTAAAATCTGATCTTGTGATTCCTCTACATCCTAAAATACTATGTGCTTTAAAGGCAATATTGGTAACTTTTTCTAAATCTTTTTTATTTAACTTAACCGGTATTATATGCTCAGTATTAGCTTTTGGATTATATTTTGCCTCATAATCATAAAATTTTCTTTTAGGTTTCAACTCTATTGTTCCAAGTTTTTTACTTCCCATTATTGCTACTTGAATTTCTCTTCCTGCTATAAATTCCTCAATCAGTATTTCTTTATAAACACTTAATATTCTTAAATTTTTCATAATATTTTTTTTATTACAAATATAAACATGTACACTAGAACCTTCATTTATTGGCTTAATAACAACTGGGAATTTTAATTTTTTTTCAATTTTTTGAATAATATTTTTTTCATCCCTGTTATAATTAAACTTAATATATTTTGGTGTTAATATTTTATTTTTTAAAAATATTTTTTTTGAAATTTCTTTATCCATTGCTATCGAAGAAGCAATAACACCGGAGTGTGTATAGGGAATTTTTTGTGACTCTAAGATTGACTGAATATAGCCATCTTCACCAAATTGACCATGTAAAGCATTAAATACTACATCGGGTTTATGGGACTTTATTTTTTTTAATAAATCTTTGTCGGGCTCACAAATAATAACTTTATATTTATTTTTTTTTAATTCTCTTGCTACTTCATATCCTGTTTCTAAACTTATTAGTCGTTCCTTTGATATACCACCACAAAGAACCAAAATTTTTTTTCTCATGTTTATTCCAATATTTTAATTTCTTTTTCTAATTTAATACCAGTTTTTTTTTCGACTCTCTCTCTAACAAATTCTATCAGTTTATTCATATCATTAAAGCTAGCGTTTTTTTTATTTACAAAAAAATTACAATGTTTGCTGGAAATATATGCATCACCAAAGCTCGTATCTAATGGTACAGATTCTCTAATAAGCTCCCAAACTTTTTTGCTTGTTTGATTTATTGGGTTTTTAAATGTACTGCCACTTGTTTTAATTTTAGTTGGCTGTGCTAGATCTTTTTTATGTTTCATTTCAGTAACTATTTTTTCAATCGTGCCTTGATCTTTTTTTTCACCCTTAAACGATGCACTTAAAAAAATGAAATCATTTGCTAAATCATTATTTCTATATTCAAATAAAACTTTATCTGCTGGCATAGTTATTATTTTTCCTAGTCTATCAATCGCTTGAATTGAAATAAGTATGTCTTTAAATTCCTTATTAAAACACCCAGCATTCATTCTTAATCCACCACCTACCGTTCCTGGTATACAGGCTAAAAACTCCATACCACCTATTCCGTTAATCAATGCAAATTCTGATAGATTTTTATCGGTGCAAGCACTTCCTGCTACAATAATATCATTTGGTAACAAAGAGATGTTTGCAAAATTTTTACCCAATTTAACAACTATTCCATTAAATGTATCATCGCTAATAAGAGTATTTGAACCTGCGCCTAAAATATAAATTTTTTCTTTTATGCCAAATTCCTTTATAAATAAAACTAAATCTGTAAGAGATTCTGGTTTAAAATAAACTTTAGTTTTACCACCTATATTAAACCAATTTTTTTTTTTTAAATCATAATCAAAATAAAATTTACTTTTGATTTCTTTAGAAAATTTTTTAATTTCTTCAGCTAGCATTATATTAATTTCGGTAACTCTCTCATCCAAGTAGAAATGGAGCCTGCTCCCATTCCAATAACTATTTTTTTTCCGTAAATGTTACTTTTAATGAATTTTGCTAATTGAAATTGGTCTTGAACTAAAAATAGTTTAACTTTTGAATTTTTAATAATATCCTTAGCAAAATCATTATAGTTAAACCCTAATTTCATTTTTTCGCCTGCTGCATATATTGGACATAAAACTACTATATCTGCTTTCTTAAATGATAAGCTAAACTCTTTCTTAAGATCTTTTAGACGAGATATTCTATGTGGCTGAAAAACACATATAATTTCATTTTTCTTGTATGCTGCCCTTACCCCATTTAAAAGCTCTTTAATTTCTGTTGGGTGATGAGCATAATCGTCATAAAAGCTAGTTTCTCTATAGGTGAATATTTTATTAAATCTTCTTTGCACACCTTTAAAATCTTTAAGACCTTTTTTAATAATTTCTTGAGATATTCCAATTGTCGAAGCTACAGCGGCAGCGGCAGTTGCATTTCTAATATTATGAATACCTAGAAGAGGTGTTTTAATTTTTTTAATTGATATATTTTTTTTTCCAGGCAATTTAATTGATAAACTATATTCTGAAAATTCTTTTAATTGTTTGATATTTTTAATATGAAACTGAGATTTTGGATTAGTTCCATAAGTATAGTAGTTTTTTACCTTTATTTTCTTTAACAGTTCACAATTATTTTTATCGTCTATGCAAATAAATGATTTACCAAACGAAGGAACTTTATTAATAAACTGCATAAATAAATTCTTAAGATCACTCATAGATTTATAAAAATCCATATGTTCTCGATCAATATTTGTAACAATTGAGTAAGTTGGTGGAATATGTATAAAGCTACCATCCGACTCATCAGCTTCTAGTATACACCAATCACTCTTTCCAAGTTTAGCTGAGTTATCGAGTGAATTAAGAACTCCACCATTAATAATTGTGGGGTCTAATTTTGTTTTAGAAAATATCGCAGCTAGTAGAGATGTTGTTGTTGTTTTTCCATGCGATCCCGTTACTACAATATTTTTAGTTAGAGATACTATATGGGCTAACATTTCGCCTCTCTTATAAATTGGTAGCTGTTTTCTTCTAGCTTCAATAAGTTCTGGGTTATTTTTTTTTATTGCTGAAGAAATTACAAGTATGGTAGCTCTTTTTATATTCTTTTTTTCATGTTTAATTGTAATCTTTATTCTATCTTTCTTTAATCGATCGATATTTTTATTATTAGAAATATCACTACCTTGAACATTGAAGCCCATTCCTTTCATTATCAGTGAAAGGCCACTCATGCCAATACCTCCTATTCCAACAAAATGTATAATTTCAGTTTTTGCTAATTCAATTTTCATTAATAGTAGTTATGATTTTTTGATTTATATTATTCCATGTATTTTGATAGTTAAAATTTTTCATATTTTTTTTTTTATCCAAATATTCTTCTTTATTTTCAATAATATTAATCAGTTTGTCTGTTAAATTAATGTTATTAATTTCATTTTCGTTCATAACCCAATTACAACCAAGCCGTTGATAGAATGATGCATTTTCAAATTGATGGTTATCTTTAGCGGTAGGTAACGGTATAGCTACATGTGGTATATTTAGATAGATTAACTCTGCTAAAGTTGAGGCTCCAGCACGTGTTATACATATATTTGATTTACTCATAAAATTTAGAACATCTTTATTAAAATCAAATAATTCATTATCAATATTATTGTTTATGTAAAAGCTCTTTAAATACGTATAATTTTTTGAGCTAACTTGGTGGAAAACTTTTAATTTATATTTTCTAGAAAGCTTTATTATTGATTCATTTATCACAGAATCAAATAATTTTGCACCTTGGCTTCCACCTATTATTAATAAGCTAATATTCTTATTTATTTTTTTTTCAATTTTAGTTAAATAAAAACCTTTTCTTAATAATGGTTGAATTAATGAAATTTTATTTTTTGATTTATTCGGAAAATTTTTGATCATATTAGAATAACAAAAAATTTTTATACATGAATTAATAAAAAGTTTATTTGCTCTACCCAAAACCATGTTTGGTTCAAATAAATATAATTTTATATTTAGTATTTTAGATGCGACACATAAAGGTAACGACATATACCCACCTGTTGAAATTAATATTTCGATCTTTTTACGTTTTAAAAAAAATAAAGATTTTAATATTGAGATTAATATTGAAAAAATTTTGACTGGAAGTAAAAAAATGTTTTTGGATATTTTGGGTATATTAATAATTTCTATATTGTATTTATCTTTATCTAGAAATTGAATTCCCCTGGCATCCGTAGCCATAAATACATTAAATTCATCTTTTAAATGTTCATAGAGTATTGTTGCGGGAACTACATGCCCACCAGATCCCCCTGTACTAATTAAGATATTCTTCATATCAATTAACTTTTCTTTTTGTTAAATTTAAAATTATACCAGAAAGAATGGACACTCCAATAATTGAAGAACCACCATAACTTAAAAATGGTAATGTCATGCCTGTTGTTGGGAATAGTCTTATGTTAACACCCACATGGATTAAAGCCTGAGCTACAATAAGAGTGATTGATCCCACTAGTACTAATTTTATTTTTTCATTATCCTCCGAATATACTTTTTTAAATATGCTATAGATAAAAAATAAAAACATTACTAATATTAAAATAATTATAACAACACCAAACTCCTCTGATATGACAGAGATTATAAAATCTGTATGTGTTTCTGATCCCTTATACTTTAGTGTTCCCTCACCAATACCTTTACCAAAAAAACCACCACTAGATATGGCATCTATAGACTTGGCTGCTTGAGCGCCATGAGTTCCAGTATCTGGATTAAAAAAAGAAAATATTCTATTTTTTATATAACCGAATTTTGGAATATAGAAAACCAAGTAAATTAAAGATGTCAACGTAATACTAAAAAAGGCAAGGAAAATCATGAGACTTATTCCAGATATAAAAACTAATGTTATCCAAGATAAAAAGATAAGTAATGTTTGTCCAATATCAGGCTGCATCATTAATAAGAAAGAAGTTGGAACTATTGCAAAAAAACTAAGAGAATATTTATAATAAATATGAATATTTTTTTCACTGCTTAAAATTGATGCAAGAAAAATTATTGTAAAGGGTTTAACAAGCTCTATAGGTTGAAATCTTGGTAAAAAAATTAAATCAAGCCACCGTTTTGCCTCGTTAACTTCTGTGCCAATTATTGGAACTAAGATTAAAAAAAACAAAGAAGTAAAAAATAAAAAAATTGAGAGTTTAAAAAGATTTTTTTCACTCAAAGATGAAAAAAATATTAAAATAATAATTGCAAGAAATACATATGCCAAGTGTTTAAAAAAGAAAAAGTAACTATTAGTTTCCAACTGACCAGATGCAATTAAAGAAGTTGATGCTAGTGAAAAAAATAATCCTAGACTAAATAAAAAAATTATTAATAAAAAAATTACTTTATCAATATTTTTCCACCATTCATAATAAAATTTATATATTAAATTCAAATTAAGCATTTATATATTTTTTAACAAGTTGATTAAAATATTCTCCACGTTTCTCAAAATTTTTAAAATTATCAAATGAAGCTGCTGATGGACTAAATAAAATTGTTTTATGAGTTGTATTTTTATTAACTTTAATCTCTATAGATAATTTTTTTACTAAGCTTTTTAAGTCTAAAAAATATTCATATTTCATTAGTTTTTTTAATTTGCTTGTAAAAAAATTTTTATTTTGACCAAAAACATATGCTTTAATATTTTTACAATTTTTTTTTGATAATAATAACTTATCTCCTTTTTTAGCTTGACCACCAACTATCCAATAGACATTAGTTAAAGACTTTAACAAGCTTACTGATGAAGAAAAGGTTGTGGCCTTTGAATCATTAATAATCGTCAATTGCTTTGACTGAAAAATTTTTTCTTGTCTATATTTTAGTCCTTTAAATTTTTTTAATGTTTTAATTAGTGAGTTTTTTTTTAGCTTTAATATTTTGGCAACTTCTAAAATAAATTTTAAATTCTCTTTGTTTCCATCTGTGTTAAAATAGTGATTATTTATTTTTTTTAAAAAAATATCATCTATATCTTCTTCAATTTTTATTATTTTAGGTAAAAAATTTTTAGATTCTAATTCTCTTTTAATATAAAAATTTTTTGTATTTAAAATAGCAAAATCTTTCTTAGATTGGTTTTTTACTAGTTTAAATTTAGCACTTACGTATTTATTTATAGTCTTATGTCTTTCAAGATGGTCGGGTGATATATTTAAAATTAACGATATATTTGATTTGAATAATTTGCTGTATTCTAGTTGATATGATGAGGCTTCAATTACAAAAACTGTTTTATTTGTTATTTTTTTCTCTAAAAGTACTGGATTACCAATATTACCAACTAGCCGAACATCTACTTTTTGGTCCTTTAATGCTTCATATAAAATTTTAGCGGTAGTCGATTTGCCGTTGGTTCCTGTGATTGTTATCTTATTATTTTGCTTATAATGGTTATAAAAAATATCTAAGTCTGTATAAATTTTTTCAGTATTATTCTTTAGAAATTTACTTAAGTTGCATTTATTAATATCTATTCCTGGGCTAATTATTATATAATCAAACTTATTTTTTATTATTTTTTTATTATCAATTTTTATTTTATCATCATGTGTAGAAATTTTGTTATTTTTTTTTAAAAATTTAAAAACAGATAGGCCACTTTTCCCCAAACCATAAATTAAAATTTTTTTCTTATAAAAAATATTTTGATTATTTAACATTATCTAAGTTTCAATGTCGCTAAGCCAATCATTGCAAGAATTATTGCAATAATCCAAAACCTAATTACAACAGTGGATTCTGACCAACCTTTTTTTTCAAAGTGATGATGGATTGGAGCCATTCTAAATACTCTTTTTCCTGTTAGCTTAAAAGATATTACTTGCACAATAACTGAAACTGCTTCTAAAACAAACAAGCCACCTGTTATTGCTAAAACTATTTCATGTTTAGTAATTATTCCCACCGCACCTAATGATCCACCAAGTGCCAATGATCCTGTGTCACCCATAAATATTTTAGCAGGTGGTGCATTAAACCATAGGAAACCTAGGCATGCTCCAATAATTGATCCACAAAACACAGCTACCTCTCCCATGCCTTCTAGATAGGGTATATTTAAATACTCTGAAAATAATATATTTCCAGTTACATAACTAATAAAAGCAAAACAACCTGCTACTAATATGACTGGTACTGTTGCTAATCCATCAAGGCCATCAGTTAGATTCACTGCATTTGAAGAGCCAACAATAATGAATACTGAAAATGGTATAAAGAACCAGCCTAAGTTTATTATTAAATTTTTGAAAAAAGGAAAATATAAGTTAGTTAGCTCTATATTTTGTGAAAAATGAGATAAACCAAACACACCTATCGTTGCTATCAAAATTTGTGAAATGAGTTTAAATCTAAATGAAATACCAGAAGAATTTTTGAATTTAATTTTTTTATAATCATCGTATGCTCCAATTAAACCAAAGCTTATTACTATATAAAGTAAAAACCATATATGGTAATTAGATAAATCTCCCCATAATAGTATTCCTGAGAATAAACCTAATAATATTAAAACACCTCCCATGGTGGGTGTTCCAATTTTTTTTATAATATGTTCTGCTGGACCATCTTCTCTTATTGGATCCAAGATTTGTCTTGCAGAAAAAAAATTAATAAATGGTGTTCCAACCAATAAGACTATTATCATGGAAGTGAACATCGCTAACCCTGTTCTAAAAGTGAGGTATTTAAATACATTAAGAAAGCTGTATTGATCCACTAGTGTAGAAATAAGACTATAAAGCATTAATTTTTCCTGTTTTTATTTGATTGGTTAAGCTGTTAAGCCCTGTGGAGTTGGAACCTTTAATCATTAAATAATCATTATTATTTAATGTGTTTTTAATCAAATTAATTATTTGAGATTTCGTTTTTAAGATAATCCCTCTTCTACTTTTATTAATGTTATTGAAAGTCCATTTGATATATTCACCAATAACATTAACATTTTTAAGAGATGTTTTGTTAATACTTTTTCCAATTGCTATGTGTAATTTTTTTGAATATTTTCCAAGTTCCAACATGTCTCCAAGCACTAAATGTTTTTTTGAATTATTAACTTTAATCATATCAAAATTTTTTAATGCTGATTTTAATGATAATGGGTTTGAATTATAACTTTCGTCTATAAGGTAGAAATTTTTTTTAAATAATTTTACTTTCATTATGTCTCCACGACCATTTACTGGTTTGTGGTCATAAAAAATATTTTTATCTAGTTTGTGTATATCTGTAAAAATTGATATTATTGAAATTGTTGCTAAAAAGTTTTTTAAATCATTTTCAAAAAAAGTGTTCAAATAAAAATATAATTTTTTTTTATTGATATTTATAGAGATTTTGTATTTAGATTTTTCTTTTGAAATTGAATCTAGATTAGTTGTTGCACTTTTATTATTTAAACTAAAAGAGAGAATTTTTAAATTTCTTTTTAATCCAATTTTTTGATGAAAATTATAGAATTTGTCATCTTTATTTAATATTAGATAACCATCATCTTTTATATTTTTAATAATCTCTGATTTAGCTAAAGCTATTTCGTTAATGTTTTTAAAATTCTTAATATGAGCATAAGAAATATTTGTGATTACACCGACATCAGGTTTTATAATTTTTGATAGATAATCGATTTCTCCCTTCTTATCCATTCCAATCTCAAAAATACCAAAAGCATCATTTTTTTTTAAATTAAATAAACTTAACGGAACACCAAATTTATTGTTAAATGATTTTGGAGAGTAGGTTACTTGACTAATTTTACTCAATGATTTTCCTGTTAATTCTTTAAGCGAAGTCTTTCCACAACTTCCAGTTATTGATATAATTTTACTTGATAAATTTTCTCTTAAAATAGAGGATGCTTCTGTTAAAAAATTTAAAGTATTTTTTACTACTATTTTTTTTTTAGATTTTTTCTGATTATTAACTATTGCTAGAGATGCACCCTTAGCAAAGGCCTCTTTAACGAATAAATTACCATCTTTATTTTTACCTCTAATTGCAAAGAAAATATCATTTTTTTTAATTTCTTTAGAGTTAATTGATACATTCTTAATTTTTAATTTTGAAGAAATGTTATTTGAATTACTCAATTCTTTTAAAATATTTAGTTTAAGATTGCTTGAAAGTGTTTTATTTTTAATTGTAATATTTTTTAATATTTGTTCTTGATCAGAAAACAATTTTTTAATTTTTTTATATTCTTGAATTTTTTCATGTCCTTTACCTGCAATAATCAAAATATCACCGGTTTTTAAATCAAATATTGCTTTCTTAATAGCATTGGCTCTATTTGAAATCTCATAAATTTTAGATTTATTTATATTTTTTCTTATAGAAGTTCTTATTTTTTTTGGATTTTCATCTCTTGGATTGTCATCTGTCAGATAAATCATATCACAATATTTATTGGCAATTTTGCCCATGATTGGTCTTTTTGCTTTATCTCTGTCTCCACCACAGCCAAAAACTATTGAAATTTGTCTACTTTTAAATTGTTCTTTTAAGCTCTTTAAGGACGCTTCTAGTGCATCAGGCGTGTGTGCATAGTCCAATATAACTTTTGAATTGTTTTTAATAATTCCAATTTGTTGTAATCTTCCACTTACTGGTTTTAGATTGTCGATTGTATTAATTATTTTTTTAAAACTTAAGTTACTTTTAGTTGCTGCAATCATTGCCATTAAAATATTTTTAATTTGAATTTTTCCTATTAACTTTGTTTCAAATGTGTAAATATTTTTATCATATTTTATTTTAACTATTTGTTTTTCATTATGATACTCATGTGAAATTATTTCTAAATTACTTCTTTCATTTGAAATTGTTTCTATATTAAATCTATTTTTTAAGGCTATTTCTTTAATTTTTCTATATTCTGGGATTTCTATATCAGTAATTATGTTGCCGTTTTTTTTAAGCAATTTTTCAAAAAGGTATAATTTTGATTTAAGATAATCACTAAATATTTTATGATAATCTAAATGATCATGAGATAAATTAGTAAATATAGCTGTTTTAAATTTTAAGCCATCTAATCTGTTTTGCTTAAGTCCATGACTAGATGCCTCCAATATAACGTTGTTAATTCTTTTTTTTTTAAGTTTATTCAAAATTATACTTAAAGAAATTGGGTCTATAGTTGTGTTGGAAACTTTCTTTATATAGTTCTGTGTCTTAATGCCTAAGGTTCCAATTGAGGCAACTTTTTTTTTATTCAATCTTAAAATTTGAAAATAAAAATCAGCAATTGAAGATTTTCCATTTGTTCCTGTTACTGCAATTATATTTTTTGGTTTGTCTCTAAAAATTGTGTAAGCAAATTCTGATAAGGACTTTCTTACGTTGGAAGATTTTATAAATAATATATTTCTTTTTATACCTTCAAATTTTTGATTAGAAATAATAGTTTTTGCACCTTTTTTGATGGCGTGATTAATAAATCTATTGCCATCTATTTTGGTTCCTTTTATTGCAAAGAAAATATTGTCTTTTTTACACTTTAAGCTATTGAAACAGATACCTGAAAAATAATGATTTCTATATTTTAACTCAGTTCCTT
>Ga0308016_10001036_pt1 | contig 13998 bp, 9 predicted proteins | sample Neamet233_FD_203129 | JGI IMG/M metagenome (GOLD analysis project Ga0308016, IMG submission 203129) | Marine microbial communities from water near the shore, Antarctic Ocean - #233 | ecosystem: Environmental > Aquatic > Marine > Unclassified | place: Southern Ocean | collected 2014-07-28
TTTATTATCAAATGGCCACATACTACTCGAGGGCGTTCCGGGTCTGGCTAAAACATTAGCTATTAGTACATTATCTAAAACAATAGATGCTAACTTTAGCAGACTGCAATTTACACCAGACCTTCTTCCTGCAGATATTATAGGAACACAAATTTATAGCCCTAAAAAGGAAACTTTCTCAGTTAAAAAAGGTCCTATTTTTGCTAATTTTATTCTTGCTGACGAGATTAACAGAGCGCCTGCAAAGGTTCAATCTGCTCTTTTAGAAGCTATGCAGGAGCGACAAGTTACGATAGGCGGACAATCTTATGAGTTAGAAAAACCGTTTTTAGTAATGGCAACTCAAAATCCAGTAGAACAAGAAGGCACCTACCCTCTTCCAGAAGCACAAGTTGACAGATTTATGCTTAAAGTTATTATTGACTACCCTAATAAAGAAGAAGAAAAAATAATTGTCCGTAATAATCTTGCTAAAAGCTTCCCACAAGCAAATGCAGTTCTTAAAACTGATGCTATTATTAAAGCGAGAGACTTAGTTAAAGAAGTATATATGGATGAAAAAATAGAACAATATATCATTGATATTGTTTTTGCAACTAGATTCCCACAAGAATATGGACTTGAAAACTTAAAAGACATGATATCATTTGGAGCCTCTCCACGTGCAAGTATAAATCTTGCATCAGCTTGCAAGGCATATGCATTTATTAAACGAAGAGGATATGTAATTCCCGAAGACGTTAGAGCTTTATGCTATGATGTTTTACGCCATAGAATAGGCTTAACCTATGAAGCAGAAGCGGAAAATATTTCTTCAGAAGATATTATTACACAAATATTAAACTCTGTAGAGATTCCATAAATGAGTACAGCAGCATTACTAAAAAAAGTTCGTAAGATTGAAATAAAAACCAAAGGCTTATCAAATCACATTTTTGCCGGTGAATACAATACAGCTTTTAAAGGAAAAGGTATGGCTTTTTCCGAGGTTAGAGAATATCAGCCAGGAGATGATGTAAGATCAATTGACTGGAATGTTACTGCGAGATATAATTCCCCTTTTGTTAAAGTATTTGAAGAAGAGAGGGAAATGACTGTGATGCTTTTAGTTGATGTATCCTCATCGGGAGATTTTGGATCTAACAAACAATTTAAAAGGGAGCTGGCAAGTGAATTGTCTGCTTTACTTGCCTTTTCAGCAATTAAAAATAATGATAAGGTCGGTGTTATCTTTTTTTCAAGTATAATTGAAGAATTTATTCCTCCAAAAAAAGGAAAAACTCATATTTTAAGAATCATCAGACAGGTACTATCATTTAATGCTGAAAATAAAAATACAGATCTTAGCCAAGCTCTAGAATATTTTAATGGAGTAATTAAAAAAAGAAGTATCTGCTTTATCATCTCAGACTTTATTAGCCCTAACTTTGAAAGACCTTTAAAAATTGTTGCTAAAAAACATGATGTTATTGCAATAAAAATTAATGACAAAAGAGAAGAAACACTTCCTAATATTGGAATAATACCGATTCAAGACTCTGAAAGCAATAAAATATTGCATGTAGACTCATCCAGCAAGATAGTAAGAGATACATTTTTTAAAAATCAAAAAACAAAAAAAGAGTATTTAGAAAAACTTTTCCCAAAGTCAGGTGTAGATATGATAAATATACTGACTGGTACTGATTATGTAAAACCAATGATTAACTTCTTTAAAAGTAGAATAAAAAGAAGATGAAGAAATTAATAATTTTTACACTAATAATTCTTTCTAATAAAATATCATTAGCAGAAAATTTTCAAGCAACACTTGACACAAATGCTATTTTAATTGGTCAACAAATTAAATTTAGCTTAAAGTGTAGTGACCTCAATTCAGAAATTAACTGGCCTATTTTAACCGACTCTATTTTAAATGGGATTGAAATAATCAAATTCTCCAAGATTGACACTATTTATAACAAAGATACATCAATAACCTACTATCAAGAGTTTATAATTACAGCTTGGGATAGTGGAGCCTACTATATACCCCCTATTAAATTAAACAATAATCTTGTAAGTGAAGGATTTTTATTAAACGTATTTTCTATAGATATTAAAGAGTCTGACTCATTAAAAGATATCAAAGAGCAAATAGAAGCTAAGTTTAGTTTATTAGATTATTGGATATGGATTCTAGTTTTATTAATAGTTCTTTTAGTTATTTATCTATTTAATAAATTCTTTAATAAATCAAATCAAACAGCTACCACTAAAAAAGTAGTTATTAAAATTGCTCCAAATATTATTGCCACTAATGCTTTAGATAAACTTGAAAAAAAGAAATTATGGCAGGAAGGAAAAATAAAGGAATACTATTCTGAAATTTCTGAAATCCTTAGAACCTATATAGATTCTAGATTTAATATTATTGCCCTTGAGTTAACAACTGAAGAAATTATCAATAAAATCTCTAAAAATATTTCAAGTGAAAGCACTAAAGAGTTAAGAACTCTATTGTTAAGGTCTGATCTAGCAAAATTTGCAAAGAGCAAGCCAATTGATGTTGAAAATAATGAGAGCATGCTTCTTGCAAAGAAGTTAGTAGATCAAACAAAAGTTGAAATTCATGAGTAATAGTAATTTCATAAATCCAGAATATTTTTATTTACTAATTTTCTCATTAGCATTTACTATCTGGTACTTTATAAAAAAGGATTCTTTTGATGCAAAATTAATGTTCTCAGATACTAACGCCTTTACAAAAACAAAAACTGTAAGGCTATATTTGAGACATTTACCAATGTTATTAAAAATTATTGCATCTATATTTTTAATAATTGCAATAGCAAGACCTCAGTCATCCACAAACTGGGAAGAAAGCACGAGCGAAGGAATTGATATTATATTGTCTATGGACATTTCAGGAAGTATGCTGGCCGAAGACTTAAAGCCTAATAGACTTGAAGCATCTAAAAATGTTGCGATGAATTTCATTTCTAAAAGAATTAACGACAGAGTTGGATTAGTAATTTTTAGTGGAGAAAGCTTTACTCAATGTCCACTTACCACAGACCATACTGTTTTAATCAATTTATTTAAAGATGTAAAAAGTGGCATGGTTGAAGATGGAACTGCTATTGGAATGGGGTTAGCAACAGCTGTTAACAGATTAAAAGACAGTAATGCTAAAAGTAAAATAATAATTTTATTAACAGATGGAGTGAATAATAAAGGAGTAATCGCGCCATTTACTGCAGCAGAAATCGCAAAGGAATTTGGCATAAGAGTTTATACAATTGGAGTTGGAACTGAAGGGTTTGCTCCCTACCCTTTTCAGACTCCTTTTGGCGTTCAATATCAAGATGTAGAAGTTAAAATAGATGAAAATACGCTGCAAGATATAGCTTCAGTTACTGATGGAAAATACTTTAGAGCAACTAATAACAATAAATTAAAAGAAATTTATAAAGACATTGATAAATTAGAAAAATCAAAAATTGAAGTTACTGAATTTCATAAAAGATCAGAAGAATTTACTGATTATGCATTTATCTCGCTATTTTGTCTTGTTCTTAGTTTTTTTTTAAAAACAACTTACTTAAGACAAGTACCATAAATGCTGAAATTTGACAACATAGAATTTTTATATTTTTTATTAGCTATACCTGTAATAATTTTAGGTATGATATTATATGCACGCTGGCAAAGATTATCTCTTCTGAAATTTGGGGATAACACATTAGTAAGTGAATTAACTAAATCATCATCCTCAAACAGAAAGAAAATTAAAAATATTTTATTAATTATTATTTTATCTTTCTTAATTGTTGGTCTTAGTAATCCCCAGATTGGAACTAAAATGGAGGAAGTAAAAAGAGAAGGTGTTGACCTTATGATTGCTATTGACCTTTCATATTCCATGATGGCTGAAGATATAAAGCCGAATAGATTAGAACGAGCTAAGCAAGCTATTTCTAGACTAATAGATGAATTAAAAGGGGACAGAATAGGTCTGGTTGTATTTGCAGGGCAAGCATATGTCCAACTTCCTATTACTACTGATTATTCTGCAGCGAAACTATTCCTGTCCACAGTAAAAACTAATCTTATTCCTACTCAGGGAACAAAAATTGGTAATGCTATTGATTTATGTATTAATTCTTTTGATAAAGAAAATACTCAAAGTAAAGCTATCATAATAATTACTGATGGAGAAACTCATGATGATCAAGCTATTGATTTAGCAAAAAAAGCTAATGAAACAGGGATTATTACACATACTCTGGGGATGGGATTAAAAAAAGGAGGACCAATTCCAATTTATAAAAACGGAGATTCCAAAGAATATAGAAAAGATAGAGATGGTAATACAATTGTAACTAAGCTTAATGAACAAATGTTAAGAGATATTGCAAATGCTGGAGGAGGAGCATATATAAGAGCTAATAATTCAAAGTCGGGTTTAAATACTTTATTTAAAGAAATAAATAAGATGGAGAAGAAAGATATAGGGACGATGGTATTTACACAATACAAAGATCGTTTTCAAATATTTCTATTCATATCCTTATTGTTTCTAATCTTTGATTTAATATTTTTGGAAAGGAAAAATAAATGGAACAAGAAAATTAATTTCTATAAATAATGAAAATATATTTTTATCTACTTATTATATTAATTGGTGTGACCAATATTACTGAAGCTCAAAATAAAAAAAGTTTCTTAAAAGAGGGTAATAAACTTTTTAGTGATAGCAGCTATAACGCATCTGAAATTAAATATCGCAAGTCACTGGAGAAAGACCAAGATTATTTTAGTGCATCATATAATTTAGCTAACTCTATATACAAACAAGAAAGATTTGATGAATCCTCTTCTTTATATGAATCGTTACAAGATAATGCCAGAAATAATCATGAATTATCTCAAATATATCATAACAAGGGAAATTCATTAATGAAGCAACAAAAAACAGATCTAGCAATTAAAGCATATAAGGATGCTCTAAGAGAAAATCCAAATGATGAGGATACAAGATTTAATTTAGCGTATGCTAAAAAAATAAAGCAAAAGGAAGAAGAAAATAAAGACAAGGAAAATAAAGACGAGGAAAATAAAGAAGAAGAAAATAAAGAGAAAAAGGATCAAGAAAAGAAAGACGAGAAAAATAAAGAACAAGAAAATAAAGACGAGGAAAATAAAGAACAAGAAAAAGAAGAGAAAAAAGATCAAATGAGTAAAGAGGATGCCGAAAAAATGCTAGAAGCTCTTGAGCAAAAAGAAAAAGAATTGCAAGAAAAATTACAAAAAAAGAAGGTTAAGGGAAAAAAAATAAAAATATTAAAAGATTGGTAGAATGAAAAAAGCAATACTCCTTTTAATTTTATTTTTCTCCAGCTATCTAAATGCTCAGGAACTGAATGTCAGTTCTAATAGAAATCCAGCAATTTTAGGTGAACAGATAATTTTAGATTTTTCAATTAATGCTAAAGCAAATAACTTCCAATCTCCAAAATTTGAGGGTTTTAGAGTAGTAAGCGGTCCTAACTCAAGCTCATCCAGCAGCTATAGCTTTGCAAATGGTAAAAGTGAATCAAAAGTAACTTCAAAATATAGTTTTGTTTTACAAACTACAAGAGTAGGAGAATTTATTATTCCATCAGCTACAATAAAGGTAAAAGGTGTCACAATTAAAAGCAAGCCTCTTAAAATAAGAATTGTTAAAGGAAATACTAAGCAACAAAAACAAAATAAATCTATAGCAGAGAATTTGTTTATTAAAGTTAAAGTTAATAAAAAAAATATTTTTGTAGGAGAACAAATTATAGTAAGCTATAAACTATATACAAGAGTAGATCTTGAAAATACAGAAATAAGCTCTATTCCTAACTTAAATGGATTTTGGAAAAAAGATTTAGAAGCATCAAGTAGATTTAAGCGAGAAATAATTGATGGAGTTGCATATAACACAGCAACAATAAAAAAAGCTGTACTTACTCCTCAAAAAGCTGGAGACTTACTTATTGATCCAATGGAAGTGAAATGCAGTATAAGAATTAAAACTCAGCAAAAAAGCAGAGATCCTTTTGCAAATTTCTTTAATAGCTATAATGTCAAAGAAGAGTTAATAGCATCAAAACCTATATCTATAAAGGTTAAGAAACTTCCAACGCCTAAACCAAAAGGATTTTTTGGAGCTGTAGGTGACTTTACCATAAATTCATCAATTGATAATAGAAGTATTAAAACAAATGATGCATCAACATATAGAGTAAAAATAATTGGAACAGGAAATATTGATCTTATTAAAGCATTTGAAATAAATTTCCCATCTGATTTTGAAGTTTATGACCCAAAAATAGATGATCGAATATTTCAGGGAGGAATCAAAAGAAGTACTAAAACATTTGAATATCTTATAATTCCAAGAATTACTGGTAATTATGATATCCCGAAATATTTATTTACTTACTTCAACCCAAAGACAAAAAAATATGTAACGAAATCAACAAGTGTATATCCTATTAAAGTCTTAAAAGGTGATGATTCTGAAGATAATCAAGTAAATAACATTAATCAAAGTGTTAAACAAAATATTGTAGATATTAATTATATTAAAAATAAGACAGAACTTAAAAGTTTAAATGAAAAGGAATTGGATCAAAATATTTATTATTTTATATGTCTATTAATTATTTTAATCATTTTATTAGTGCTCTTAGCTCCACAAATTATAATAAAAAACTATCAAAAAACAAGAATATTAAAAAACAATAAAGCGGATAAAATAGCATCAAAAAGACTAAAAAATGCACAAAAATGCATAAAAGTAGATGATTTTGACGGATTTTTTGAAGAAACTGAAAAAGCACTATGGGGTTATTTTGCTGACAAATTTAATGTTCAATCAGCCGACTTATCAAAAGAAAGTATTTCCAAGTATTTTAAAAAATTAAATATTGATAATAAACTAGAAGAAAACTTTATTCAATTAATTAACGATTGTGAGTTTGCTAGATACGCTCCGTCAAAAAATAAGAATAAACAAATGGGAGACACTCTTAATAGCGCAAAGGAGATTATAGTAATGGTTGAATCTAAATTAAAATGAAAAATATATTTTTAACACTTTCTCTTTTCTTGAGTATTAATTCATTTGCTAATGATTCAATTTTTGAAATAGCAAATCAATTGTATGAAAAACAAGAATATCAAGAAGCTCAAATAACTTTCTTCTCTATTTTAGAAAACAATTTACATAGCAGTGAGCTTTATTTTAATTTAGGTAATTGCCACTATAGACTGGATCAATATGCAGAAGCTATTTGGTATTATGAAAAAAGTCTCAAAATAGATCCTGGATTTTCAGATGCAAATGAAAACATCAAGATTGTTAAACTAAAAATAGTAGATAAAATTGAAATTTTACCAAAACTACTCCACCAAAGATGGTGGCACAACCAACTAAATGCTACCAGCCTTTTCAGATGGAAGCAGTTAACTATAGTGCTACTATTAATTTCTTTACTGCTTTTAGTTTTATCAAATTTCTTTAAAATTAAGACAAAAAAATTGAGCGCTACCCTTCTTGGATTTTCTTTAATATGCCTGTTTATAACATTCTCAATAAACAATGATATCTTAAATAGAAATCATGCAATTATTTTTAGTAGCTCAACAAATGCCATGAGTGCCCCCTCTGAAAGTTCACTAAATTTATTCACACTTCATTCTGGAACAAAAGTTTTAATATTAGATAAAATTAATAATTGGTCCAACATAAAGACATCTAATGGGAAAAAGGGATGGATTCTTTCTGAAGGCATTAAGAATATTTAAATTCTCCTGAACTTCTTAAATATACATTATTTCAAACTTATTTAGAAACAATCTAAATTATCTTGTTCACTGGAAAAGATAAAAGGTTTTTCACTCTTTTTTATTTATATTTGTGAGGTTCAATAAATACCAACTACAACATGACGTATCTTAAAAACATTTTAACTCTAGTAATATTAGTTTTTTTCAACACCAGTTTAATTGCAAGCAACCCTTCTAATTGGACAAAATATGTTGAAGACAATAATCTTTTAATAGAATACAGGTACCAAAACTGTCAACTTTCAAGATTTGATGAAGAAAAAGTTATCCTAAGACTAACTAATAAATTAAACAAGGATATTTCAGTCAGCTGGAAAGAAGAAATGTGGTATGACAATGAATGTATTAACTGTAATCTAAAAAACGAAAACGAAATGTTTAAAACTATCCAATTAAAAGCTAAGGAAACTTTAGCTGGTGAATGCGATAGGAACAATCGACTAACCATTTTTTCAAAATTTAGCGAAAAACTTATTGATATGCCTGGAGTCAATAAAATCATTGAACTCACAAAATTTGAATTAAAGAAAATAATTATTAGCTATGAATAATATATTTACTAAAACAATAGAGATTAAATTCTCTTTATTAACTTTATTTATTTTACTGATAAATGTAGAAATAAACGCACAATGTAGCTCAAATATTGTTGCAGTCAGAGATACTATTGCCTGTGGTGAAAGCGTAACGCTTCAAACAATTAATTTAGGAGGAGGTCAAGATGATGATTTTAACGGAAACACATTAAGTGGGCTTTGGTCTGCTGTTTCTGCTAATTACACAATTGGAGGACCATGCGGCTCTAACCCAAATGGAGGACAACATCTCTGGTTTGGTAATGGAGCAAATCTTCCAAGATATGCTAGAACAATTCAATTAGATGCTTCTTGTGGAGGAACAATAAGTTTTGACTTTAGACAAGAGACTCAAGGTGGAAATTGTGACGGTCCTGATTTACAAAATGAAGGGGTCTATTTAGAGTATAAAGTTCCTGGAGGAGCTTGGGTTACAATAAATTATTTTAATCCTGTTGGATTCCCTTATACTGGATGGCAAAACCATTCCTTTCCTATTCCTCCTGCTGCAATAGTACCAGCCGTTCAATTTCAATGGATACAATTAAATGCATCTGGAATTCAATGGGATTACTGGGGAATTGACAATGTATCTATAAACAGCTGTAGTAATTATGGAGCACAATGGTCGGGAGCGGGTATTCCTGGAGGATATGCTTTAGATACTGTTACAGTTAATCCTACAGACTCTACAACTTATAGTGTTTTATATACAAATCAGACAAATGATTCTTGTTATAGTGATATAACGATTTATGTAGAGCAACCAACTATTGTTGCCACAGTTTTACCGTCCATATGTTCAGGCTCTGACACATTATTTGCTCAAGCAACTATTCCTTCTAATTGCTATTATGATTTAGAGGTTTGGAATTACCTTCCAGGAGCGGGAGCAGCAAATTTAGGATGGAGTGCAGGAACAACTCCACAAACATATCATAATCTTGATCTTGTATTAGATGGTAATTTTATCACTAATTACACAATGGTTGGTGGTGGTAACTTTACCTCTCAAAATTATCAAGTACCAGTTACTAATGGTGATATAATGGATTTATTATTTACGTCTTTAGGAAATGGTGCTAATGAAGCTATGTATCGACTATATGATAGTCAAGGAAATCAAATTACAGTAAATGGATTCCCAGGTTCTGTACCAATAAATTTTACAAATCACACCGCATATTGTCCTGAACTCGCAACATACAACTATTCTTGGTCTAATATTACTAGTGGAGGTGTAGCCGGCTTAAACGATCCAAATATTCAAAACCCTTTAGCAACAGTTGCTCAGGTAACAAATTTCCAAGTTTTTGCATATGACTCATTAAACCCTGCATGTTCTGTAATTGATACTGTTACTGTTCTACCTAACAATAATAATATTAGTGGAACTTTATCAGGAGCAACAAATATATGTATAGGCGATTCAATATTACTAAATTTTGCTCTAATTGGAGCGCCACCTTTTGACTTAGTTTTAGATGTAGCAGATGCTAATGGATCAAGTGTTCAAAATTTCCAGTTAGATCAATTTGGTTTTCTAACTTCTACACCTGGATTACCAATAACGTTTTACCCAACTATTAGTACAACATACTCAGTACTTAGTTTGTCAGATAATTCAGGATGTCCAGGCTCTATTACTAATCCTGCTCTTACTGTGGTTGTAAACCCTTATCCTGAACTCATTGTATCTTCATTAAACACTAATTTATGTGAAGGACAAAGTGCTGACTTAGATTTTGTATTAACAGGAACATCAAATTTCATATTAACAGAATCCTCAGGCTCTACACTTTTACTAGATGCTAATGGTTTATTAGTTTCAACAGGTAATCCTGTTACAGTAAGTCCAAATATTACAACAATGTATAGCTACACTTCTATTGAAGGGGCTAACGGATGTATTACTAACTATATCAATCAAAACCCTGCTACTAGTCAAGTCATTATTACAATTAATGTTAATCCAAGCCCAAATGCAGGAAATGATTATGTGTTAGATGTGTGCTCAGATGATGTTAATACTTATGATTTAGAAAACTTAATTGGTCCTGGCCAAGATTTGACAGGATATTGGACTACTTCAAGTAATAATCAGCTCCCTACGAGTCCAAACTTTACTTATGACCCTCAAAGTATGCCTGGAGGAACCTATACTTATACTGTTGTTGCTGCACCATGTCCAGATGCTGTTGCTGGTGTTACTATTAATTTACAAAACCCTCCTTTTTCTGGCTTTGCAAATAATCAATCTGTTTGTGTTAATGATTATAATCCAGGAACTCTTTTTGATCTAAGTGGCTTAATTACTAACGGAGATATTGGAGGAGTTTGGAGTTTTAACGGAAATATAATAAGTAGTCAAGTTAATCCTGCAACATATGGAGTGGGTACACACCAATTTGATTATACAGTTTTTGGTATTCCTCCATGTGCAAATACAACTACAACAGCTGATCTAGATGTTAATCCATCTCCCGAGGTAAATACATTTACTACTAATATTCCTGTTGTAGCTCAAGGATTCCCAATTAACTTAGAAGTTGACATGCTGGTTGGAACACCTCCATTTACAATCAATCTACAAGACGATGATTCTCCGGCTAATGTATCTACCATTCAAATAAACCCACCTTCTATGATGGGAACTACTGCTGCTCTTCCTGCTGTAATCCCTATTACAACATATTCTATTACAAGTATTGTGGATGGAAATGGTTGTTCTGGAAGTTCAATTTTAACTGCTGGTGTAACTGTAGACCCTTATCCAATTATTGATCCATTTACTACATCTACTCCAGTTATTTGTGATGGAGATGCTGCTTCTATTGGAGTTCTACTTATTCAAGGAGAGGCTCCTGTTGTAATTGATTACTCTTATAATGGTCAAAACTATACGTATACTTTAGGTGTTGTAGCGCAAAACACTCCTATACTTGCTAACATCCCTGTAGATATTAATAATCTAAATGTTGGTGCAAATATTATTACAATAAATAATTTAACTGATAATAGTGGAATTAGTCCTCCAAACTCTTCACTACCTGCGCCAGTAAACATTACTGTAAATGCTAATCCAATTGTTGATTTTAATACCTCAACTCCTGAAATATGCCTAAACAATCCAGCTATTTTAACATTTAATTTCTCGTCTGGAACTGCTCCTTTTAATATTGATTATAAAATCAATAATAATGGACAAACACCTTTAGTAATTAATGGTTCTGGTAATCAACAATATACTATTACACCGAATCCAGCTGTGGGAGTTAATAATTATGAAGTTATTAATATTACTGATCAAAATGGATGTACTGGAGTTCCTGTAAATCCAAACACAACAATTGTAGTTAACCCAACTCCAGATATTGATATTACTGTAAGTGGAACAAACCCTATTTGTGTAGGTCAATCTTCAGAGTTATTCTTTCCTGTTATTTCAGGAACACCTCCTTTTAATGTAAGTTATTTTGCTGGAACAGTTAGCTTAAGTCAAGATATTGATGCTTTTGGGAATACACTTGCTTCTGGCTCTCCACTTGTTCTGAACCCTAATATTACTACCACATATACACTTACATCAGTAGTTGATGCAAAAGGATGTGTAAATTCTTTAAACGAAAGTGCAACAATAAATGTCAATGAAATACCAGATGTAATTATAAGTGGAGCAACAGAAATATGTAATCAAGAAAACACTCCCATTTACTTTACTTTTACTAGCGGTTCTGCTCCTTGGACAGTAGCGTATACAACTAATGGTAATCCTAGTGCCTTGACTCTATCGAATTCGACAGATTCTGTTATTGTTAACCCTAATACCACTACAACATATTCTTTTTCTAATATTGATGATGGAAAATGTTCTTCAATAATCTCTCAAGATGTTATAATTGGTGTAAATCCACTTCCACAAGCTATTATAAGCGGAGGAGGTTCTATATGTAATGATGGTTCAACTATTGAAGTAAAAATCACGATGACGTCAGGATCACCTAATTATAACATTTACTATAGTGAAGGTTTTAATAATTTAACTGCCCAAAATGTTGGAGCAAATTATACGCTCAATACAAACGATGCAGGAACTTATGTTCTTACAAGTGTAACTGATAGCAAAGGATGTGAAGCTCAAAGTCTAAATGGAAGTGCAACTGTTGTAATGAATGAATTTCCTGAAGTATCTATTACTGCATATCCACAGCCAACTACTATAACAAATCCTTTAATTAATTTTGTAGATGAATCTTCAAATCATGTAAGTGGATTTTGGGATTTTGGTGATGGAGATTTAGAGCTAACAAATTTTGATGCTTTAACACATCTATATTCAGACACAGGAAGCTTTCAAGTAATGCTACAAATTGAAAGTGATAGCGGCTGTGTTTCTATTGCATACAAGACAATAATTATTGATCCTGAATATATAATTTATGTTCCAGATGCTTTTTCTCCAAATAATGATCTTACTAATGATTATTTTCAACCTATAGTAAGCGGAGTACTCAGCTTTAAATTAGAGGTTTATAATAGATGGGGGCAAAGAATTTTTGCAACAGAAGATTATTCTGATATATATTGTAACAATGGATGTTCAGCAGCATGGGATGGTAAAACAAAAAATGGAGATTTCGCAATTGCAGGAACCTATTCCTACAATATAAATATATTTGATCTAAATGGTAAAGAGAGAGTTGTTCAAGGAAACCTAAGATTGTTTAGATAAACCTAATTTATAATTCTACATAGAATTGTGCTCATTCATTAAGGGTTTATTCTAATATAAATTTATTATTTATATTATTTCTTAATTAAGATGTAACTTCGCAAAAAGTTTTAATAAATGCTTAGATTAATTTTCACTATAGTATTAAGTAGTTTTTATTTAGCGTGTTTTTCACAAGGAACCTGCGCTACAGCACTTCCTTTTTGTACGGGATCTAATTATACTTTTCCTGCATCAACAAATACACCAGGACCTCCAGGTAATAATTTTGGCTGTCTTGGAACCCAACCCAACCCTGCATTTTATTTTATGGAAATTGATAATGGGGGAAATTTAACTATTGATATTTCTACAAACCCACTTGAAGATATTGATTTTATATGCTGGGGACCATTTACAAATTTCTCAACTATCTGCAGTCAACTAAATACTGCGCCAATAGAAGATTGTAGCTATTCTGGAAGTTCTAATGAGACTTGCCAGATTAATGGAGCAATTACTGGAGAATTCTATATGCTACTGATCACCAATTACTCCAACCAAAACACTAATATTAGTTTCTCTCAAACTTCAGGTAATGGAACAACTAATTGTTGTTTAATTGGCGGAAATGCAGGTGATGATAATATAGTTAATGTCTGTCAGCTAGATCCTCAATTTAATCTAACGGACCAGCTCCTTGGGTCTCCATCAACTGGCGGAGATTGGTATAACCCTTTTGGAAATTTTGTAAATAATACAATTTTCAATCCTTTAACTGGTCTATCTGGAATTTACTCCTATATCGTTACGCAATCTGGCTGTCCAAATGATACTAGCTTTTTA
>Ga0308016_10001047_pt1 | contig 13900 bp, 15 predicted proteins | sample Neamet233_FD_203129 | JGI IMG/M metagenome (GOLD analysis project Ga0308016, IMG submission 203129) | Marine microbial communities from water near the shore, Antarctic Ocean - #233 | ecosystem: Environmental > Aquatic > Marine > Unclassified | place: Southern Ocean | collected 2014-07-28
TTTATTCTAAAAATTGGAGAATAGTTAAATCTGACAATAGTTCATCGTTGTCAAGTTTAAAGTCAAATAGGAGAATGGTTAAATCTGACAATAGTTCTTCGTGGTCAAGTTTAAAGTCAAATAAAAAAACAACATCCGAAGTTAACTCATCTAAGTCAAGAGTGATAAATTCTCATAACAATCACTCTACTGCATCCAAAACAAGTAAATCTACTTATCCAAAATCCATAAATAATACTCTTACAAATAGAAGTCCAAAAAAATCTGGGACCTTGAAAAAAGAAAGAGTTACTTCTTTAAAGTATAACAAAAAATCGAGTGAAAAGAAGACGTTGTTCTCCAAAAGAAAAGAAAATAAATAGTTAATTCAGATTAATAAAAAAATAATCATTTATCAATGATTATTTAAAAGGTTAGTTCTACTTTTGCACAAAATTTCATATTTATCCCCAAATGAAGGCACTAGGAACTAAAAGTAGGATGAGGTATATTACTCACAATCCAACTGGAGAACTAATCAAATCAATAACAATCTTAATAAAGAATATTAGAAAGTAATTTAATTAAACAATATTTACGTAATGAGAATTGTTTCAATCCTTTTTTTTTGCTTTTTTATACTTTCTTGTTCAAAAGATGAAACTATAATAGAGTGTGAATACTCTGAAAAAATATGTTCAGCCATAGAAGAGCTTAATTTAAATAAAAAAAAGTGGTTGGATTCAAACACAACTTCTTATTCAATGAGCTTTAGCGTTAGCTGTTTTTGTGTGTTTTTTGATCCCTTTTTAGTTACAGTAAATGAAGGCGTAATTGAATCAGTGTCTGGTAATGAAGAATGGGGCTATGAAGGATGGCCTTTAACTGTAAATGATTTATTTAACGAAATTGAAAGACGAATTTATGAAGATCCTTTTTCATTTAAAGTTGAATACAATTCTATATACGGTTATCCAAAAGATTCATTTTTTGACATGGTCGAAATGATAGCAGACGAAGAAATTGGTTACTATATAACTGATTTTATTGCATTATAACTTTATAATGGTGGATAGAATTTATGTATTATTAAGTTTTTATTAATTTTAAAAAAACATACTATTAGATTTTGAATAATAGAGAAAACACACAAGGGCTCAGAGAAAACTTAACTCAATTTATCTTGTTGTTAGTTATTAATGCTTTTGTAGGAGGAATGGTTGGGATTGAAAGAACAATTATCCCTCAGTTTGCATCCGAAAACTTTAATATATCTTCAAAGTCTGCCATTCTATCTTTTATAATAGCATTTGGTATAACTAAGGCTATCACAAATTATGCTTTTGGCAAATTAGCGAACTTCTTAGGTAGAAAGAAATTATTAATTATTGGCTGGCTGTTTGCAATACCTGTTCCAATAATTTTAATAAATGCAGATTATTGGAGTTGGATAATTATTGCAAATATTTTATTGGGAATAAATCAGGGGCTTACATGGAGTAGTACAGTTAATATGAAAATAGATTTAGTTGGTGAAAAGGACCGGGGCTTTGCAATGGGATTAAACGAATTTTCAGGATATTTAGCTGTAGGAATTACAGCATATTTAAGTGGTTACATTGCTAATATATATGGGGTAACTCCTTACCCTTTTTACATTGGAATATTCATTGCTATATCAGGACTTTTAATGACAGTTTTATTTGTCAAAGAAACCAAGTCATTTATTAAGATTGAATCAAGAATAAATAAATCGCATTCTTTTGAAAATATTTTTGTTGAAACAACATTTAAAAATAAAATACTTAGTTCCGTTACTCAAGCTGGGCTAGTTAATAACCTTAACGATGGCATGATATGGGGTTTGCTTCCAATTCTTTTATTATCCATTAATCTTGACACAGAAGAAATAGGTTTAATCGCTGCTGCTTACCCAACTTTTTGGGGTATTGGTCAATTATTTACTGGTAAAATGTCTGATTTATATTCAAAAAAAAAGATGTTATTCTGGGGGATGTTTATTCAGGGTGTTTCAATACTATTTTTACCGTTTATAAGCACCTTTATGCTACTTCTTTCATTAAGTATTTTCTTGGGCATAGGGACTGCAATAGTATATCCAACTTTTTTAACTGTAATTGCTGAAGAGTCTTCTCCTTCACAAAGAGCAGAGAGTATAGGTGTCTTTAGGCTTTGGAGAGATCTAGGGTACGCCATTGGAGCAATTATTTCAGGAGTTACAGCAGATTTTTTTGGTATTAAATTTTCAATAATTTTAATTGGTTTAATAACAATAGTTTCCTCAATTATTATTCAATTCAGAATGCCTTCTAGGTCTTGATTATATTTCCAGGTTTCTCTGTAAAGACTTTCAATTTCATGCTTAATTGGAAAGAATAGATTATTTTTTTACTCCCGATGCAATAAAATCACAAGCCATTTTAGATAGCACATTGTTAAACCCTAATTTTAATAACTCTGAGGATAGTTCATTTCTGGCTAAAGCTCTTTATTTGAAATTTATTTACCATCCAAATTTATTTTCATAGGTATGGTCCCATCTAGAAAGAGTTACTTTTTGTCTTGTATAAAACTGAACTCCTTCATTACCTTGCATGTGTAAATCTCCATAAAAAGAGTCATTCCAACCAGAAAATGGAAACATAGACATTGGAGCTGGAACCCCGACATTAATTCCGATCATTCCACATTTAACATTTGACCTAAACTCTTTAGCTGCTGCTCCACTTTTAGTAAATATACTAGCGCCATTTCCATAATTTAACTCATTAATCCAAGATATAGCTTGTTTAAGATTTTTTGGATTCATCATTGATAATACTGGACCAAAAACTTCGTGTTTAAATATTGATGTTTTAGGAGTAACATCTGAAAAAAGAGTTGGACCTACAAAAAAACCCTTATTATTTATAAGGTTTCTTCCGTCTCTTGCAAGCTCGGCTTCTTTGGATACTTCATCAATTACTCCAGCTATTCTTTCTTGTGAGTTTTTATCAATTACAGGACCCATGTTGATATCCAAATCAAGTAAGGGATTTCCAACCTTTAAATCATCCATTGCATTTAACATTTTATCTTTTAATGATTTTCCAACCTCTCCTACGCCTAACAAAAGAGATCCAGCCATACATCTCTGACCTGCACAACCAAAAGAAGCACTCATTACTGCTCTTAAGGTAGATTCTGGATCAGCATCTGGCATTACAACCAAAGCATTTTTTGCAGCACCTCCAGCCTGAACTCGTTTTCCATTTTGACTACCAAGTTTATATACATACCTAGCTATTGTCGAAGATCCAACAAAACTTATAGCAGATACATCAGGATGAGTACACAAAGTATCTACAGCTTCTTTACCGCCATGAACTAAATTCATAACACCTTGAGGTAAACCAGCCTCTTGAAGAAGCTCAGCTAATTTAACTGCTGTTAAAGGAACCTTTTCGCTAGGCTTTAAAACAAATGTATTTCCACAAGCCAAAGCAATTGGAAACATCCACATGGGTACCATTGCTGGAAAATTAAATGGGGTTATTCCAGCACAAACTCCGAGAGGTTCTCTTATGCTTAATGCATCAATTTTGTCTGCTACTTGAGAAAGAGATTCTCCTTTTTGGTGTTCTGCGATTCCACAAGCAAATTCAACAACTTCAAAACCTCTTTGAATATCTCCCCTAGCTTCTGCAATAGTTTTACCGTTTTCAGTTGAGATTAACTTAGCAATATCTTCAAAGTTTTCCTTAAGAAGACCTCTATAATTATGCATGATGCCAGCACGCACTGTTGCTGGCTCATTTGACCAACTTACAAATGCTTTTTTTGCTGATTCAATTGCTCTTGCAACTAACTTAGAGTCACACATAGGTGTTTTAGCAATGATATTTCCAGTTGCAGGATTAAAAACATTTGTATATTTTTCAGTATTTATTAATTCCCAAGAATTTCCAATTAAAGAGGGCACAATAGGTGTAGGTGATGTCATGATATTTTATTTTAAATACAGTATAATATTAATAAACCCTTGCAAATTAAATTTTAAATTTTTTTTAAATAAAAGTTAAAATAAAGGAGTTTTAAATAGCTCAATATTATATTTACTTTATTGAAATCTAAAATAATGAATTTATATTTTACTCAAATAAAATACTTTTCTCTTTTTCTTATAATTTGTTGTTTTTTTAATTGTTCAAATTCAGATAAAGAATCATATGAAGAAAATAATTTTACAAATTATGATATAACTCCTATTCTTTCAAAATTTGTAGGTAATGGTTTAAGTTATCAAACCTCATCAAATAGAGTTATATTCACAACTGACGATCTTCCTAATCATACAAGTCCCTATTGGGAGGAAAGCAATCCGTTATACGATAATTATAGGGGCTCAAATCCAGATTTTAATTTAAACCCAAACAGAATTTTATCTCAAAATATAACTTTTTCTGTTCCCCTTTTTCCTTCTGAAGCATCTAATCACAGTCCAACTCCTCTAGGCGCAATGGGTATTTCTAGAAATGGTGTTGTTTTTTATAATCAATATGCAGGTCCTGATGTGCCTTTAACAAGAGAGATAAATAGTTTTGATCAGTGGTTAGGACATCCGCAACGTCTGGGTGCATATCACTATCATATAGAGCCAAAATATTTAACTGATCAATTTGGTCAAGATGCTTTTTTAGGAATTTTAGCAGATGGATTTCCAGTTTATGGTCCTATAGAAAATGGAGAAATATTATCAAGCTCAGACTTAGATTTATACCACGGACATATTAGTCCAACTAATGATTTTCCTGAAGGAATTTATCATTATCACGTAACCAGTGATGATCCTTATATCAATGGTAGTGGATTTTATGGAACTCCAGGTAATATTTCTAATTAAATGCAATATTCAAAACTGATATTACTTTTATTTTTTTTTTCATGTAATAATACAGTATTGAATATTAACTTAAATGACCCAAACTTACTAGTGGATAACGGTGTTTTATTATTTAAGACAAAACCTTTTTCAGGACATTTAATCGAATTTTATAAGACTCAAAAAATAAAATCTGAAACCCAATACTTAAATGGATTAAAAGATGGTCCTGAAAAATACTGGTATAAATCTGGAGCAGAAGCATCTCTTAGGTGGTACTCAAAAAGTAAAAAAATAAATAAACATTTAGGTTATTGGGAAAATGGGAAAATTAAATTTAAATACTTTTTTAATCAAAAAGGTGAATATAATGGCCAAGTTAATGAGTGGTTCAATTCTGGGTCTATTTACAAATCGTTTAATTATGAAAACGGCATGGAAGTTGGCGCTCAAAAATTGTGGAGAGCTGATGGTTCAATAAGAGCAAATTATTTTGTAAATAATGGAGAAAGATTCGGACTTATTGGATTGAAAAAATGTGAAGGTGTTTCTTCTCGGGAAATAAATAATTAAATGATGCGCATATACTCATTATTATTTTTGTTTTGTTTTATGTTTAATTGTAACTCAAGTAAGAAGGAAAGTGAAGAAAATTTAAAAGCCTTCTATTTACCATATTTCAATACTCCTGAATTAACTCCAGATTGGACAAATAAATATCATAAAATCCCTTTTTTTTCATTCACAAATCAAAATGGTAAAATTATCACTAATGATTATTACAAAGGTAAAATTCAAATTGCAGATTTCTTTTTTACAACCTGTCCAGGTATTTGTCCTAAACTAACCAAGAACATGTACAATATTCAAGAATATTATAAGTCTGATTCTAATATTAGATTAGTTTCTTTTTCTGTCATGCCATGGGTTGATAAAGTAGAGCAGTTGAAAAACTACTCAATAGCTAATAAAGTTGATTCTTTAAAATGGAACCTACTAACTGGTGACAAAGATAAAATATATGATCTGGCAAGAAATGGCTATTTTGCTGATGAAAACTATTATAAAAATCAAGATAAATCAGAATTTATCCATACTGAAAACTTCATTTTGGTTGACCATAATGGATTTATAAGAGGGGTCTATAATGGCACGATAGAATTTGATATTGAACGATTAAAGAGACATATTTTAATATTAAAAAAAGAATATAATTTATAAATTAAATATCAGTCTATTACTCTTCTAATTTGTTGTAAAAAATCTTTTTTGGATTCTTTTATTAGAATTCCATCAGATGAATACAGCTCAGTTTTATTAACAACTCTCATCCGATTTAAAAATATAATATATATAGATTTGGGGTATGAGATAGAATCAATAATAATATTATCTAGCTCATAATATTCATTAATTTGAATTCCATTTTTATATTTTGAAATATATCTGGAATTAATCCCCTTCTCATTTCCCCTATTATTATTCATAAAAGAATTACTGTATGAAAAAAAATTATTTTTATATGGTATATTAATATTGACTAACGAGTCCGTTTTATTTCTCCACAGATTTTCTTCATCTTTATAAAAATATATTGTTTTCGCATACTCTTCAGGAGAAATAATACTATCAAAGTCAAGAAATAATTCTATCGCATCTAAATAGTTGTTGTTTTTACTTGATTGACATCCAATAAAGAAAAGAAGAATAAGTATTATAATTTTTTTAAACATCATCATTTTTTAACTATACATTAACCCTCTGTTGGGGTTTTCTTAACACTTGAATATTTAACTTTATATTCTTAATAAGCTTTAATACTTTTATTTTTGATTGGTTTTTTGATCCGTGTACTTTTTTTAAATTAAAATAGTGCACGGATTTTATTGAGAAATTTCATACTCAAATTCCCAATTAGGATTTTCCAAAACATTTATTATATAAACAAGTGTTAATTCATCTCCTTTTTTGATTTTTTTTGTTGTGATTAATCTTATATGTTTAACATCTCCTATCACAGAATCTTTATTGATAATTATTGCTTTACAATTCGGGATTTCATGATGATTTATAAACCCTCCTAATGATAGGCGGATATAACCATCGGGAAATCTAGAATCAAAAACATGCGACATTCCCAGGTCAGTTCCTTTTGGAATATTTTCCTTAGCAAAAACTCCTACACCTTCTATTTTACTTTTTGAAATAGTAAGAAAATCAGGTAAGGGTCTGTATGAGTACTCTTTTTTTTTCAATGGTTAATCACAATTTATTTTATGAAATTAAAAAAATTTAATTAATAAAATATTGAATTTTAAACTTTTTATCTTTTTACTCGAATTAATCCTTCCTGAGTTACCGAGGCAATTAATGTTCCAGATTTAGAAAAAATACTTCCTCTTGTAAAGCCCCTTGCAGATGAGGCACTTGGGCTATCCACCGCGTATAATAACCATTCATCAATTTCAAAATCTCTATGAAACCACATGGCATGATCAATACTAGCAACAAACATTGAGCTATTACTTATCTTTTCTCTGTGTGGAAGTGTCGCTGTCATTAGAAGATAAGCATCAGAAGAAAAGGCTAATAACTGTTGTTTTTCAGGTAAACTTATCTTTATTTTTTCTTTTGTTTTAAACCAAAGATGACTGAAAGGAATAGCGTTTTTTGTTTCTATGTGAGACATTATTTCAACTGGTTTAAAGTCAAACATTTTAAGTTGTGCTTTTTTTAATCTTTCATAAAAATTTGGATTTGAATGCTTTATACTCTCAACCTGCTGCATGTCACTTCTCAAAACTTCAGGGGGTAGAATATTTGGAGCTATAATTTGATGATCAACTCCTTTTTCTTCTTTTTGAAAAGATGCCGCCATATTAAAAATTGCTTTATCATTTTGATAAGCAACTACTCTTCGAGTTGTAAAACTATTCCCGTCTCTTATAGTATCAACCTCATAAGTTACGGGAACATTGACATCTCCTATTAAAATAAAATAGCCATGCATAGAGTGTGCTATTCTATTTTCTGGGACCGTTTGATAAGCAGCATGAAGAGATTGTGCTAAAATCTGACCTCCAAATACTCTTCCCCATGAGGATGGATAGTTTTGGCCAATAAACTTTGTTTCACCTACTTTTTGTAGCTTTAAAAGTGACAGAAGTTCTTCTATTGAATCCATTTATTCTTTTATTCTTAAAGTCCATATTTCATGTAAAGGTTTTCCTTTACTACTAAATCCAGTATGATGCCAATCGTTATCTTTTTGATCATATTTAAATGAAAGTGTTTGTCCAGTCCTACTGTTATCTCTGGAAAAGTAAACTATAGACTCTTTATAATCTCCTTCTTTGGCAGAATATTCACCACCTCCACATCCAAAAAATTGAAATGTTTCTGTATTAAATGCTGTCCATTGAAAAAAACCATTTGTTAAAAATTTTAAAGTTTTTCTTGAACGATTTATATCTCTTCTTCTCTCTTCACCTTCAGCATTAACCCTACCTGCCATTAACCATTTTCCATCTAACTCTAATTTTGAACTCACAACTATTTTTGCTTTTTCAGGAAGAACATATTCTAAATTAATGATACTGTCATTTTTATAATTTGAATTAAACTCTAATTTAATGATTAACAAATTATCATTTGATTCATAAAACCCCCCGCGAGTAGTTAGAAATTTTGGTGGATTATTCTGATAAATGGTTTCTATGAAATAATTTGAATCCATTTGAACTTTATGAATAGTTGACAAATCATAATCATTACTGTTCCACTGATATACTTGTCCAAAAAGCACTTGTACGAATAATAAAAATAAAATATTTAATTTATAATTCATTAGTTTCTATAATTTAATGCTGGTTTTCGATCTCCTATTAAAGGCATATATATAAAGTCTTTTCCTCGTTTTAAAATAAATTCTTTTTTTGCATTAGCTATTAATTTAGGGTCATCTATCAATTGCATTCCAGTCAGCGCTAAAGTTTTAGCAGCAGTTAGCATTCCTTTAATTCCGATGCTTGTTCCTCCAGCTGCAACTGCCTGCCAACTATGAGCTGGTGTTCCAGGAACCCATGTAGCAGCATTAAACCCAACTGTAGGTAACGCAAAACTAACATCTCCTACATCAGTTGATCCAGACCCTTTAGCTTCAATTGAAGGGTTGTAGGGTTGAACTCCTTCAACATATTCTGTGTTCAGTTTTATACCTAGACTTTCTGATATTTTTTCAGCAAATTTTATCTCTTTTTCAGAGTAATTATACCCTCCTATTTTTTCTAGATTTTTGTAAACTTGTTTTTGTAATGACTCTATATGAAGAAGTTCGTGGGTCCCTCCAATCATTTCGTAATCCATAGTTGTTCCTGTTCCCAAAGCGGCTCCTTTAGCAGCATTTACAATTCGATCAAAGACCTTAATAACCTCATCTCTTGTCGTATGTCTTGAATAGTAATATACCTCCGCAAAATCTGGGACTACATTTGGAGCTTCACCTCCTTTAGTGATTATATAATGAATCCTTGTGCTTTGATCTACGTGCTCACGCATCATATTTACCATAGAATTCATTGCTTCAATTGCATCTAGTGCAGATCTTCCTTTTTCTGGTGCAGCAGCAGCATGTGCAGCAATACCATAGAATCTAAATTTTGCTGATTTATTTGCCAAAGCAGGTTTTGGACTAGCATCATTTACTGACGCAGGATGCCAATGTAAAGCAACATCAGAATTCTTAAAAAGTCCCGCTTTGGTCATATAAACTTTTCCTGAACCACCTTCTTCTGCAGGACAACCAAAGAACTTTATCGTACCCTTTTTTTTGTTTTTTACTAAATAGTTTTTTATGGCTATTGCTGCTGCTGCTGAAGCAGTTCCGAAGAGATGATGGCCACAGGCATGGCCAGCTTTTCCATTATTTGATATCTTGTATGGAGTTGCTTGCTGTGACAGTCCAGGTAATGCATCATACTCACCTAAAATTGCTATTTCAGGGGAGCCTGATCCAAAAGAAGCCTCAAAAGCTGTTGGTATTCCAGCCACTCCATTTATAATGACAAATCCTTCTTCTTTTAAAATTTCTTGAAGGATAGAGCTGCTTTCATTTTCTTGATAACCCATTTCAGCTAAATCCCAAATTGATTTAGCTGCCATCTCATATTGCATTTTTTTATCATCTATAGATGATAAAATATCCATATGATTTTTTTGAGAATAAACATTAAAATAAATAAGGCCCACTAATAAAAATATAGAATTTTTCATAAAAATTATTGAGTTTATATAAATGTACTTAGAAATTTTTAAAGATTATTTTTGATTTTTTTTATTCCATTCAAGTGTTTCAATTAATTTAACAATATCCCTTTCAACATATTTAACCGCAGGTAATATTGAATCATAATTTGGTTTAGCATAAAAATATAATGAGCCAATTAAAAAATTATAGCTGCTATCCGTCAAGAAAAACTGAATCTGAGAAGCAGCATCTCCGATAATATTAAACATTGTTCCGTAGACTTTTTTTTCTTTATTTATAAACATCCTCTCAGGAATTTCTTGTGCCTTTCTCATGTGCGTTGAAGGCAACCTATAAGCGTCATTTAAAAGTGAATCTAGATTTTTTTTTATTGGAGAATATGAAAGATATAAAGTTGCTTTTAAGCTTGGATAAAATATGTTTTGACCGCTTGGAGTATTTGTTATTGTTGCATATGTATTGTACTCGTAATTAAAAGGTCTGGATAAATCAATTTTAATATAATCAGGTTTAGTGTAATTAAGGGATAGTTGACCTCTTGGTTTAGGTTGTTCAACTTCAGAACAAGCTGTAAAAAGTATTAGAGTTAATAAAATATATCTAATCATTAATTTTCAGGAATAGTTACCTTAATCCGCTGAATTCTATTGTTTTCAACAGTCTCTATTATAAAAATATAACCTTCAAGGATATATCTTTGTCCAGGCATGGGAATAACTTGAGAGGCTTCTAGTAATAAACCCGCCAATGTTTCTGCCTCAGCGCGAATTTTGTCAAATAAATTAGTTTCATTCAATTCTATTGCTTTGTAAAAATCTTTTAAACTTGTTTTACCCTCAAAAACAAAGTTTAACTTATCAAGCTGAGAATAGCCTCGAGATAGCTCATCAAACTCATCGCTAATATCTCCAACAATTTCTTCAAGAATATCCTCAAGAGTTATTAGCCCTGATGTACCCCCATACTCATCAACAACGATAGCTAAATGAATTTTTTTTTGCTGAAATTCAGTCAGTAAATCGTCTAATTTTTTATTTTCAGGAACATAAAATGGATCTTTTAATAGCTTAGTCCAATTAAAATTAAAATTGTTAAAATGAGGAAGAAGATCTTTAACATATAAAATACCTTCAACTTTATCTAGGTGATCAGAAAAAATAGGTATTCTTGAAAATCCATTATCTATTATTTTTGGTATTATCTCTTCTAAAGTTTCCTTTTTAGACAATGCAAACACATCTATTCGTGGACACATCACTTCCTTTGTGTCTGTATTTCCAAAATTTACTATTTCATGAAGAATTTTCTGCTCTTCTTTTGTTGTCTCTTTATCTGAAGTTAATTCTAATGCTTGTGATAATTGATCAACAGAAAAATTTTCATTTTGATTTCCAAACCTATTTTCTAAAAAATGAGTCATTTTACTCATTGGATATGTTAAGAAAAAGAGAATATATGTATCTACTATTTGTATAGGTTGTGACATTAATTTTGCAAATTTTAAAGCATTTCTATTAGCATATACTTTAGGTAAAATTTCTCCTAAAAGAAGAATTACCATTGTTATAAATCCAATTTCTATAATCAATGTGAGGGCTGGATTATAGATCCCTTTAAAAAAGAGTCTACTCAGATTTGCAAAAATTAAAACTATCGCAATGTTTATAAAATTATTAGTGATTAAAATTGTAGCTAAAAGTCTTTTAGGTTTTTTTAAAAGATCTTTTATTATTTCAGCTTTTTTATCGTTCTCATCAAAATTATTTTCAATTTCTGAATTTGACAAAGAAAAAAAGGCAATTTCAGATCCTGATATTAAAGCAGAAAAAGTCAATAATACTAATAGTAAGATTAATTGAATAATAATGAACAGGTCCATAAATTATTTAATTTAATTTTTTAAAAAGGCAAATCCTCTTCTTTTTCAGAGTCACTGATTTCATGATTTGATTTAGGTAATTCTGTTTTTTGGGCAGCCACATCCCCTTTTCCAGATAAAAAAGTAAATTCGTTAACAACAATTTCAGTACTATATCTGTCTTTTCCCTCTTGATCTTGCCATTTTCTTGTTTTAAGCTTACCCTCAATAAAAATCTTATCTCCTTTACCAATATACTTTTCACATACCTCCGCAGCCTTATTTCTAACTATAATGTTATGCCATTCTGTTTGTGAAACCTTTTCTCCTGAAGATTTATTTGTATAGCTTTCATTCGTTGCTAAAGGAAATCTACCTACACAGCCCCCTCCGTCAAAATAATGCATTTTAACATCGTCCCCTAGGTGACCTATCAGCATAACTTTATTTAAAGTACCACTCATAAATATTAATTTTATAATTCAATCCATTCAAAGATAAAAAATCAAGCGAGCGTCTTGTAAAATTGTATCATAAATTTTTCAATTACAATTGGGACTGGAAATGAAAATACTTTTTCTTTTTCAACAGGAAGAATTGAATTATCAGATAGTTCAATTTTCCAAAACTGTATGATTAATTTTTGATGACTCAATTTATGTGTAATGGGTGTTTCAAATATTGGATCAATTATAACTGAAGTTTCATTTGAATATTTTGCAATTATTGGTTGGAATTGATCTGTTGGTTTATTTATTATCTCTTTAGACTCTATCATTGGAAATTGGTATAGTTTATGCCAAATACCCTTCAAATCTATCTGTTCAAGAACTGTTTGATTTTTAGAATTATGAAATACTAAATAATTAAAATATCGAGTTTTAATTTTCAACTTTTTAATTTTAACAGGAAAAAACTCAACTTTTTTATTTTTTAAAGCATAGCATTTTATTGAAAAAATACAATTCTCACAATCAGGAGATTTTGGCTTACATTTAGTAGATCCAAAATCCATTAATGCTTGATTGAAATCCCCGGGAGATTGTCCTTTTATTAATTTATTTGCTTTAATTTTAAAAAAATTAAATCCTTTTTTTGAGTCTATTGGAGTATCTATTCCAAAAAAACGACTAAGAAATCTAAAAACATTTCCGTCAACAACAGCTTCGGGAATATTAAAGCATATTGATGCAATTGCACTTGCGGTATAATCTCCAACGCCTTTTAGTGTTTTTAATTCTTCGTGAGAATTTGGAAAAACGCCATTATACTCGTTTACAATACGCTTAGCTGTTAGATGCAGGTTTTGTGCTCTTGAATAATAACCTAAACCTTGCCATAATTTATAAACATTTTCTTCTTTTGACTTTGCTAAATCATACACTGTTGGAAATACTTTTATGAATTTCTTATAATACGGCAATCCTTGTTCCACCCTTGTTTGTTGTAAAATAATCTCAGAAAGCCAAATTCTGTATGGGTCTTTAGTCTCTCTCCAAGGAAGATTTCTTGAGTTTATTCCATACCAATGCATTAATGTTTGAGAAAAAATCATATTTCCAAATATACCCTACTCACTTAAATATAAAAAGATGCTAAAGAGATTGTTAATAATTTATATATTTGCAAGCCTTCAAAGCAATTAATAATCAAAAAAAATAGAAGACAATGACTAAAGCGGATATCGTAGCAAACATTTCAGACAAACTAGGTATTGATAAATCAGACATCCAGTCTACTATTGAAAACTTTATGTCCGAAGTTAAAGTATCTTTAGAAAAAGGAGAAAATGTTTATTTACGAGGTTTTGGAAGTTTTATTATTAAAACTCGTGCAGAAAAAACTGGACGTAATATATCAAAGAATACAGCAGTTAAAATACCTGCGCACAATATCCCTGCCTTTAAGCCCGCAA
>Ga0308016_10001049_pt1 | contig 13894 bp, 7 predicted proteins | sample Neamet233_FD_203129 | JGI IMG/M metagenome (GOLD analysis project Ga0308016, IMG submission 203129) | Marine microbial communities from water near the shore, Antarctic Ocean - #233 | ecosystem: Environmental > Aquatic > Marine > Unclassified | place: Southern Ocean | collected 2014-07-28
TTCGTCAGTTGAGGCCTGATTAAAAAAAATTGATGAGATATTGATAACAACTATTAACAAACACAAAAACATAAAGACAGTAAACATGCCAGTAAGCATTAAACTTACTCCTTCATTTATGGTCGAAAAATCATTCATAATATATTTTTACTTCTATCTACAAAACTAGTTTTAATAATATTGCTATGTTGCGTAACTTTCGTAAATTATAGCTCACACTTTCTTCTATTTCACCAAAAGCCCATTCCTAGAGGTTATTTTATGTATAATCCACAAAGTAATCTGACTTATATTTACTCATTATGACCTTTACAAGAACAAAAATTATTTGCACTATTGGTCCAGCTACCGACGACCTTAATTCGCTTAAAAAACTTCATAAAAATGGGATGAACGTTGCCAGAATAAATATGTCTCACGCAACTCACAAATCAGCAAAAGCTGTTATTAATCGTATTCATAAAATCAACAATGATGCTAATTTAGATTTTGGTAAAATAGGTATTTTACTTGACACACAAGGACCTGAAATTCGAACAGGTGACACTGAAGTAACGCTTGATTTAAAGGTTGGTGATGAGGTTACTCTTACAGTTAGAGATGAGGTTGATGTCGAGACCTCTTCAATAAAAATTAACTATAAGGATCTAATTAAAAGCGTTAGCAAAGGATCAAGAATTACTGTTGATAATGGGCTTATTAATTTTCAAGTCCTCTCGAAAGATGAAGAAACACTACTATGCAAGGTCCTAGATGGAGGAAAGCTCGGCTCCAAGAGGCATGTAAATTTACCAGGCGTCAGAGTCAATCTTCCTTCTATTACCTCAAAAGATCTTGAAGATATTAACCTTGGCATAGAAAATGGTGTTGATTTTATTGCACTCTCATTTGTTCGAAATAGCGAAGACCTTGAAAAGCTTCAAGAAATTTTAGATAAGAAAAAATCGAAAGCTAAAATTATAGCTAAGATTGAAAACCAAGAGGGCCTCGATAATATTCATGATATATGCAAGGCTTCATGGGGTGTAATGGTGGCGAGAGGAGATCTAGGCATTGAAACTAGCCTAACAGACCTTCCTAATATTCAAAGACGAATAATGCATGCATGTGCTAAATGGGGCAGGAGGTCTATTGTAGCAACTCACTTACTTGAATCTATGATTGAAAACCCAACACCAACAAGGGCTGAGGTTACCGACATTGCTAATGCTGTATATGAAGGAGCAGACGCTGTAATGCTATCTGGTGAAACTAGCGTGGGTAAATATCCAGTTGAATGCGTAAGATTTTTAAAATCTATTGCTGAAAAAACCGAAAAATTTAAAACGCTTGAATACGAAAAAAGTCTAACTCCTAATTCAGATTGGCAGCACATAGGTGTTGCAGCTAAGGATTTAGCTGAATCGATTAAGGCTGATGGAATTATAGCTATAACTAGAACCGGTAAGACTGCAAATTATATTTCAAACGCTAAGCCTAATGGAATTCCAATTTTTACGTTTACTGGAAATAAGAAAACTCTTACCCAGCTGACGCTTATTGGATCAACAATCCCATTTTACTTAACGAATTTATCAAATCATGAGAAGACACTAACAAGTGTCACAAAGATACTTAAAAAATATTATGGTAATAAAAAATTAAAATTTATTATGGTTTCTGGTATTTTTTCTGAAGAGCACTCCGAGGCGATTCAAATTATTAATACGTAAAAATGTTTACTTCTTTTATGCAAAGCACTTTATTCGATACTTTTATACAAAGTTTCTTATTAATGTTTATTGCCACAAATCCACTTTCACTTATACCCATCTTTGCAGGTCTTACCTCTGGTCTAAATAATCAGCAAATTAAATCAATCTATATAAGAGCTTCCATAGTCTCATTGGCAGTGCTTTCATCATTTTGGCTGTTTGGAAATGCAATGCTAGATGCTATGAACATAAGCATGGATTCATTCAGAATTATTGGTGGATTATTCCTTGTTGTTATTGCTTTTCAGATGGTTTTTGAGCAAAGGCAACCTAGAAGACAACAGACAGCAGATACAGCTATTAATGATGAAACAATTAAATCTATAGCAATTTTTCCTTTATCCATCCCTTTGATTGCTGGTCCTGGAGCAATGGCAACCAGTCTTCTGTTATCAAAAGAATCTTATATTAGTTTTTCTGATGCAGCTATTTCATATCTGCCAATTTTTTTGGTTATCGCTATAGCATCAATATCAATGTGGCTATCATCAATACTATCTTCCAGGCTAGGCCCAACAATCCTTACAGTTATAGAAAAAATATTTGGTCTATTGCTTGGTGCTCTTGCTATAGAGTTTGTAATAGAAGGCATACAAAATTCTTTTAACCTTGCATAGATTTAAATAGATACTCTAAGGCAATGCAATATAAGGAGTATTTAACAAATTTTAGAGTAAAATTATATTATTGATTAACGATACTAAAGGGAGTTAGCTTGTCAAAAGATTCAGATCCAATAGAAACAAATGAGTGGCTGGATGCAATAAGCAGCGTTATAGAAGAAGAGGGCATAGAAAGAGCCTCTTTTATAATGACTAAATTAGCAAAAAAATTAAATGAAGAAGGAGCAATCCCTTCATACAATCTAACAACACCATTTCGTAATTCAATCCCAGTCAAAGACGAGGCGTCAATGCCTGGAGACTTATTTATGGAGAGAAGAATAAGGTCTCTCATTAGATGGAATGCCTTGGCAATAGTTTTAAGAGCAAATAAAAATAATGATGATCTTGGTGGACATGTTTCAACTTTCTCATCTGCAGCTACCTTGTACGACATTGGTTTTAATTACTTTTTTAGAGGTTCAAATGGGCAGCTTGAAGATTTAATTTATTATCAAGGTCATTGCTCTCCAGGAATATATGCTCGAAGTTTTTTAGAAGGTTATCTCAATGAAGATGATTTAGATAATTTTAGAAGAGAAGTTGAGAAGCCTGGATTATCATCCTACCCTCATCCTTGGTTAATGCCAGAATACTGGCAGTTTCCTACTGTTTCCATGGGTCTTGGACCAATACTTGGCATATATCAAGCTCACATTATGAGATATATGTCTGCTCGCGGACTAGTTCCAAGGGATGATCGTAAAGTTTGGGTTTTTTGTGGTGATGGTGAGATGGATGAACCAGAATCCAAAGGTGCTATTGCTTTGGCTGGAAGAGAAGAGTTAGAAAATTTAATTTTTGTTATTAACTGTAACTTGCAGAGGTTAGATGGACCGGTTAGAGGAAATGGCAAAATTATTCAAGAGCTTGAAGGCTCTTTTAGAGGAGCGGGCTGGAATGTAATTAAGGTTGTTTGGGGAAGACATTGGGATCCAATAATAGCTAAAGATAGAGAGGGTAAGCTTCAGGATATTATGGATGCAGTTCTCGACGGTGAGCTTCAAAATTTTAAAGCTAAAGGAGGTTCCTATACAAGAGATAATTTCTTTGCAAAAGATCCAGATGTCTTGGAGATGGTTGAGGATTTAACAGATGATGATATATATAAACTCAATAGAGGAGGCCATGACCCCTACAAGGTATATGCTGCATATCACAAAGCTGTTAATTCCAAAGGAGCACCTACTGTCATACTAGCCTTAACATCTAAAGGTTACGGAATTGGATCTAGAGAAGCAGACAACACAACTCATCAGGTAAAAAAACTTTCACTGGATAATATTAAAGCATTTAGAGATAAGTTTAATATTCCAGTATTAGATGATGATATCGAGAATATTCCATATGTCAGACCTCCTGAAGGCTCTCCTGAAATTCAATATCTTAAGAAAACAAGAGATTCACTTGGCGGCCCGATACCTAGAAGAAGAAATAAATCAGAGGTCTTATCTGCTCCAGATAATAAAGCTTTTTCAAAACTATTTGAAGGAACAGGCGAGAGAGAGATATCTACAACCATGGCAGTTGTTCGCGTGATTACAGATTTATTGAAAGACAAGGATGTTGGTAAAAGAATTGTTCCAATTGTTCCGGATGAGGCTAGAACCTTTGGAATGGAATCTTTATTTAGACAAGTTGGTATTTACTCGTCTGCCGGACAAAATTACGAACCAGAAGATGCTGACAAGGTCATGTGGTACAAAGAATCAAAAGATGGAGTAATGCTAGAAGAGGGTATTACAGAAGCAGGAGCGTTCTCTGCATGGTCTGCACTAGCTACAGCATATTCAAATTATGATTTTCCTATGATTCCCTTCTATTTGTTCTACTCTATGTTTGGATTCCAGAGGGTTCATGATTTAGCATGGGCTGCTGGAGACGCTCAAGCTAAGGGCTTTTTAATAGGAGCAACATCCGGAAGGACAACACTTAACGGTGAAGGTCTTCAACATCAAGATGGCCATAGTCATATACTTTCATCAACTATCCCTAATTGCCTATCCTACGACCCAGCATTTGCTTACGAGGTAGCTATAATTATTAAAGATGGTATTAAAAAGATGTATATAGATCAGGAAAACTATTTTTACTATATAACAACCACCAATGAAAACTATCAACAGCCATCAATGCCAGAGGGCTGTGAGACTTCTGTGATTAAAGGAATGCATAAGATAGCATCATCAGCAAAGTCTTCTGTAAGGTTGATTGGATCAGGCTCAATTCTCAGAGAATCAATCAAGGCTAAAGATATTCTTCAAAACTACAAAATAGAATCAGAGGTGTGGAGCGTAACTAGTTTTAATTTACTAAGAAAAGATGGCATGGAGACTGAAAGGTTTAATCAGCTTAACCCCGACGTTGATGAAAAAATGTCCTATGTAGAGCAATGTTTTGATGGAGATTTTATTCCTGTAATTGCTTCAACAGATTACATGAGGTCTTATGCTGAACAAATAAGACCATATATCAAGGGTAATTATACAGTTCTTGGAACTGATGGATTTGGAAGAAGTGATTCTAGAGAAATGCTAAGAGGTTTCTTCGAAATTAATGCTAATAGCATTGTAAGAGCATCTGCATACTCACTTTTTAAAGAAAATATGATCGATAGAGCTTTACTAGATAAAATATATTTAGATATGGGAGTTGATTCCTCAAAACCTAATCCATGGGAAGTTTAATGTCTGAGCTAACCAAAATTAATATACCCGATCTTGGAGATGTTGAAGAAGTTGAAGTTATTGAATTATGTGCTGAGGTTGGTCAAACAATAGATTCAGAAGATCCAATTATGGTGCTTGAGACTGATAAGGCTGCTATGGAGATACCGGCCTCAGTTAGCGGCGTTATCAAAAATATTTATATTTCAGTTGGAGATATGGTTAGTCAAGGTATGCCTTTTATTGAGGTTGAAGTCTCAATTAGTAAAGACGAAGTAAATAGCAAAGATGAGTTAGAAGAAAAGGCCAATGAAGTGTCTGATTCAAAAAAACCCATTAAAAAAGAAGTTTTAAAAGAAGTTGTTATTGCTACAAACTCACCAATTAATTATAAAAATTCATCAATTCACTCAGGTCCAGCAGTAAGAAAATTAGCTAGAGAATTTGGTATTAATCTTGCTGAGGTAAAAGGGTGCGGGCCAAAGGGAAGAATTCTAAAAGAAGATCTTCATGTATTTGTTTCTAATAGATTGAGTAACAAATCTCAATCAGGTTTTCAACCATCCCAGCCAGATATTGATTATTCTAAATGGGGTGAGGTTAAGCTTGAAAAGCTATCTAAATTCCAAAAAACAGCTGCTAAAAACTTACATACATCATGGATTAATATCCCTCATGTTACCCAACATGATGATGCTGACATTACTAATCTATTGTTATTGAGGAAAGATCTCAACCTTGCTCATAAGGTTAAAGTTTCCCCTTTAGCTTTTATTATCAAAGCAACTATTGAGACGCTCAAGCTATTCCCTACAATGAACACCTCTCTGACAGCAAGCATGGATAGCATCGTCCAAAAAGAGTACTTTAATATTGGCATAGCCGTAGATACTCCAGAAGGACTTATAGTTCCTAATATTAAAGATGCAGATAAAAAATCAATTTTACAAATTTCTGATGAAGTTATGACACTTGCAACTCTTGCCAAAGAAAGAAAACTTAAAGTTGAGCAATTAAAAGGCGCTTCATTTACAATTTCGTCACTGAGTGGTATCGGAGGCAAATACTTTACACCTATTATTAATCCACCAGAGGTCGGCATACTTGGCTTATCAAAAACCTTCGATAGCCTATCTCTTTTTAATGAAAAAGTTATTTCTGTAAAAAAAATGCCCGTTTCACTTTCTTATGATCACAGAGTCATAAATGGCGCATATGCTGCTAAGTTTATTACAGAGTTTTTAAATCAATTGAATAGAATAGAATTTCTTAAAAAATCTTTTCATGATTCTTAGCTAACTCATTCTTTATCCCTTTTACAGCATTATCTGCAATCTAAGGCTCATTAATAAAATATAAAATTTTTAATGAAATTAATACTAGTTTATTAGAAATAAAAACTATAATGAAAATGTCTTAATTTATAAATAGGGGATGAGGGAATGTTCAATACATTGGACTGGATTATTGTTGGGATTTACTGCTTTGGTATTATTGGTTTAGCTACATATGTATCAAGAACAAATTCAGGCAAAGAGAGGAGTGCTGAGGATTACTTTCTTGCTGGAAGATCTCTTCCTTGGTGGGCCATAGGAGCTTCTCTTATAGCTGCTAATATATCAGCAGAGCAAATCATTGGAATGTCGGGTCAGGGCTTTGTTGTTGGAATGGCAATAGCGGTATGGGAATTAACAGCCGCAATAGCTCTTATAGTAATGGCTAAATTTTTCTTACCTCTATTCTTAGAAAAGAAAATTTATACAATGCCTCAGTTTCTTGAGCAAAGATTTGATAAAAGGGTTAGTTTAGTTTTATCTTTCTTCTGGCTTACTGTTTACATCTTTATCAACCTAACTACGGTCTTATGGCTTGGTTCTTTGGCGATTAATACCCTGACAGGTTTATCTCTAATGAATGGTCTAATTGTATTGGCACTACTTTCTCTAGCTTATTCTTTGTCTGGAGGTCTTAAGGCAGTCGCTATGACTGACATCGTTCAAGTAGTTCTATTAATATTTGGCGGCTTAGCAGTTTCATATATAGCACTAAACAAAATATCAGAGGGGCAGGGAATTTTTGAAGGCTTAAGCATTGTCTATACAGCTATGCCTGAAAAATTTGACATGATTCTTTCGCCAGACAATCCTTCTTATAATAATCTTCCTGGTATATGGATCCTTATAGGTGGCGGTGTCTGGATAGGGCATTTTGCATATTGGGGATTTAATCAGTACATAACTCAAAGAGCACTAGGAGCTAAATCATTAAAGGAAGCTCAAAAAGGGGTTATGTTTGCAGCTTACCTTAAACTTCTCATGCCTTTGGTCATAGTACTGCCAGGAATTTGTGCAGCAATCCTTTTCCCTGTTTTAGAGAAATCAGATCAAGCCTACCCAACAATGATGTCTTTACTGCCTAACGGATTACTAGGACTTACCTTTGCTGCTTTAATAGCTGCAATAGTTTCATCTCTAGCTTCTATGACTAACAGCATAAGTACTATTTTCACAATGGATATATATAGATCATTTTCAAAAAATGACGTCTCTGATGCTAAGTTAATAAGCATAGGAAGAAATACTGTAGTGATGTCACTTCTAGTTGCAGTCCTAATAGCAAAACCTTTGCTTGGAAATTTTGATTCAATCTTTCAGTATATTCAAAATTTCACTGGATTATTCACACCTGGAATTCTTGTTATTTTTCTAGTAGCTCTGTTTTGGAAAAAAGCAACAACGCTTTCAGTTATGGTAGCTGCCATATCTTCATTAGTTTTATCTATATTTATAAGTGCCATGCTCCCAGATCTTTCTTATATCCATAGAATGGGAATAGTATTCTTTATGTCTGGCTTTGGTTGTTACATTACGGCTTTAATTCAAGGTTATACAGATCAAGAAAAGGCTATTGATCTAAATGGGATCGATTTCTCTACCTCAAGATCTTTTAATATAAATAGCCTAATAGTTATCAGTATTCTGGTCTTAATATATGGAGTTTTTTGGTAGACCTTGAGCATTTAAAACTTTAATCATGAAAAAATATATCTTATTAATTATAGGCTTTTTGATAGCCAGCCTTGTGGGCTATAAATTTAATGCGGATTCACCAAACAATTTAACTGAGGTTGATTGGACTAATTCAAGTAGCTGCAACCTTCAAAAAGAACCAGATTTTATAAATGCACTAATTAAAAAAATGACCTTAGAACAGAAGGTTGGACAAATTATAATGCCTGATATTGATGAAGTGTCACCTGATGAAGCTAAGGAATACAGCCTTGGCACATTCTTAAATGGTGGTGGCAAGTTTCCAAATAAGAATAAAAATAGCAGTGTTGATGATTGGAAAAGACTAAGTAAAGATTTTTATAATGCATCTCCAGTAGTTGATGGAACTTTAATTCCAATCTTATGGGGCACTGATGCAGTTCACGGGCATAACAATGTTATTGGAGCGACTATTTTTCCGCATAACATTGGACTAGGGTCAACTATGAATCCTGCTTTAATAAAAAAAATAGGTAGCGCAGTTGCTAGAGAATTACTGTCTACTGGAATACCTTGGACTTTTGCTCCTACCATTGCAGTGCCTCAGAATGATCTATGGGGCCGAACTTATGAAGGCTACTCTGAAAATCCAGAACTAGTATCTCTAATGGGCCAGGCTATGATACTTGGCTTACAGGGAGAGGGGGATGAGTTCCTTGATAGCAATCATGTTCTTGCAACTGCAAAGCATTTCCTTGGTGATGGAGGTACTAAGAACGGTGTTGATCAGGGAGATACAATTTTATCAGAAGAAGATTTTAAAAGTATTCACGGAACCCCATATTACAGCGCTATAAATTCATGCATTCAAACTGTAATGGCTAGCTTTAATTCATGGAATGGAACCAAGATGCATGGCAACAAATACTTACTCTCAAATATTCTAAGAGATCAAATGGGCTTTAATGGTCTTGTTGTTGGCGACTGGAATGGGCATAGCCAGATACCAGGCTGCTCAAAGGAGAGCTGCCCAGAGTCATTTATGGCAGGCGTTGATATTTTTATGGCACCAGATGACTGGAAGTCTTTGTATAAAAATACACTTGAGCAGGTCAAATCAGGACTAATTTCAGAAAAAAGATTAAATGATGCTGTAAAAAATATTCTTAAGGTTAAGTATGCATTGGGTCTATTTGATGGGAGAAAGCCTCACAACTACCCATATAATTTCATAGGTTCTGATAAGCATAGAGAATTAGCAAAACAGGCAGTAAGAGAATCCATAGTCCTTCTAAAAAATAATTCAAATATATTGCCTATAAAATCAGGCAAGCATATTTTGATTGTAGGAAATGCATCCAAACAAATTAGAAACCAGATGGGTGGTTGGACAATTTCATGGCAAGGAAGAGATAATTTAAATACAGACTTTCCAAATACCTTAAGTATTTATGAATCATTAAAATTAAGAGCAGAGTCAATTGGGAGTACCGTTGAATATTCTGACAATGGCTTGTATGAAAGAAAGCCTGATCTCGTTTTATTTGTTTATGGTGAAGATCCATATGCCGAGGGTAATGGAGATAGAAAATCCCTATTTTATAAGAACCAAGATAAGAATTTTTTACAATACATGAAAGATATAAGAGACCAAGGCATATCTTCAGTATCTCTTTTCTTATCAGGAAGGCCTTTAATCATTAATCACGAACTAAACCTATCTGATGCATTTGTTCAATTATGGCTTCCAGGAACTGCTGTTGATGGAATATCAGATGTTATTTTTACTAATAATAATGATCTTATAAATCATGATTTTAAGGGCAAACTATCTTTTTCTTGGCCAAAACTATCATCACAAGTCAGATTAAATTATGGCGATAATTTATATGAGCCATTATTTAGCTATGGTTATGGGCTTACCTATGAAGATAGTATTTTTATAGACAATGTTAAGACAGAGGATAAGACTAAATACTTAGATGAGATAATTTTATTTATTGGCTCTGCATATCCATCATACCAAGAGGTAGTTTCGTATTTTGACCCACTAAAGGCTAGAGAAATATATGAGGGAGTAAGTACGGATATATTTTCAGACTCAAGGTCAGGTATTAATCTCTCAAAATTTGATTTCAAGAAACAAGATGATGCTAAAAATATTAATTTTGGAAATAAGAAGATTAAGAAGACATGGATTATTTCAAGTGGCTCTAAAGAAGATATTTCTTATATGACCGAAGGGAGCATGCAGATAATAATAAGAGCTAATAATTTATCTGAAGATGATATGAGTATTAGTCTTGCGTGCATTAAAAATGACTACCAAATTAATCTATCAGGAACTGAAAACTGCTTTAAACAATTCAATATTTCAGAAAAGTTCCTAGAATCTAATGTAAATAAATGGCAGTTAATTAGCATTCCATTGGAGTGTCTAAATGATAATGATTTTGAAATGTCAGCAATCACCACAAGAGCACAAATAATTACCGAAGGAGATTGGGATATTGATATCCACTCTATTAAGTATATTAACAATCAAGGATATAATTCATGCAAAATATATTCTCAAGATTATGAATAAAATATTAGTAGTTGACATTGGAGGGACAAACTTAAGATACGCCTATGCAACAAAGGGGGCCAAGACTATTGATGAGCCAAAAAAAATATCCCTAGAGTCTATTGAGAAATTCAATCCATTGATTCAAGAGCTTATAGAAAATAAGAATGTGGATAGCTTGATTATTTCAGTTGCAGGCCCGAAGGTAAACGGCTCTATTTCGATGACTAACAGAGATTTTTCTATTAACGAGAACGAGCTCAAAACTAAATTTAATTTAAATTCTATCTTTCTTTTAAATGATTGGGAATCAATCGGTTATAGCTTATCAAATATGGATGAAAGCGAAATTGAGGTGATTAAGAAAGGGAAAACTTTTAATCAGAATAGTTTCTTTATTGGTCCTGGAACTGGTCTTGGGGCAGCTCTTTTAATTAATAATACCAGTGTATTGCCAACAGAGATCGGCAATACAACTGGATTGGCTAAGACCTTAATTAAAAACTACAATTTAGATGATGAAAGTAATTTTACTACTCTTGAAAATGTTGTCTCAGGCACAGCAATTTCAAAAATATTTGAAAATAAAACAGGCAAAATAATTAAATCTGAAGACGTCATAAAGCTTTTTAAAGAAGGAGATATTATTGCTAAATCTGTTGTGGATGGATTTACCAAATCACTTGCAGAAGTTATGTCAGATATGGCATTAAATTATATTTCTGGTAATGGAGTTTATGTTGCAGGAAGTCTAATGCGAACAATCACCGAGCTGATGGATAAAGATAAGTTTGCCGAACATTTCATTGGAAATAAAAAAGGCCTGCATAGAGATTTATTGGAGATGATTCCTATTGGGCTAATAAAAAGAGAACATGCTCCTTTAATAGGTAATTTAAACTATTTTAATATTCAAAATAATCTAAACCAAGACACCTAATAATATTTTATGAAAAATATAAACGATATATTAATAGGCCAAACCCCATTAGATATTTCTGAGAAGATAGTTTCAGGAACTGAAGTTCTTATTAAAAATGAAAATTTTTATAAGATTGAGAATGTTGACTCCATGAGACCATTCTTTATTAGTATTGTAAGTCCCTATAATCATTGGTTCTTTATTTCTAGTAATGGCTCGTTATCTGCTGGAAGGAAGGATAGCGATAATGCTCTATTCCCATACTACACAGATGATAAGATTACTGAAGCTCAGGAAGTCACTGGCAGTAAAGCAATATTCCAGATTCAAAAAGATGGTAAATGTTATCTATGGGAGCCTTTTTCTATAAAAAATGAAGGAAGTTACAAAACTTCACGAAATCTATATAAAAATTTTAGCGGTAATAAGATAATTTTTGAAGAAATTAATGAAAGCCTCAATATCAAATTCTCCTATCAGTGGAGCATAAGTGATCGATTTGGTTTTATTAAAGAGTCTAGTATTGAAAATACCGCGACCAGCAAAGTCGACATAAAATTACTTGATGGTATTCAAAATATATTACCTTGGGGTGTCGAAGAGGCCTTGCAAAATAATACAAGCAATCTTGTCGATGCCTATAAAAGAAATGAATTAGATGTAACAAGCGGTATTGGTATTTATTCTTTAAGTGCAATAATTGTAGATAGGGCAGAGCCAAGCGAAGCACTAAAAGCTAATATTGCATGGTCTTCTGGCTTGGATAGCTCTAAAAAATTATTATCATCTAAACAACTTAGCGAGTTTAGAAAGGGTAGTGAATTGATTGAAGAGTTGGATATAAAGGCTGAAAAGGGCGCATATTTCTTAATAGCTGACATATCTCTCGATCCAAAGGAAATTTCTACTTGGTATATCGGTGCTGATGTTAATAAATCTTCAGCAGATATCATTTCTTTTGCTGAGGAGATTAAATCCAATCAATCTTTGGCTAAAGATATAGCGATGGATATTCAGAATAGTTCTGATGACCTCTTAAAGCTATCAGGATCATCTGATGGCATGCAAACAACTTCAGATAGCCGAAGAAATATTCGCCATTTCTCTAATACTCTATTTAATATTATGAGAGGAGGGATTTTCGATAACAATTATCAAATAGAAAAAGCTGATTTCACGAAATATCTAGAAAAGGGAAATAAAAGAGTATTTCTTATAAAGAAAAGCGTTTTAGAGAAGCTCCCACAAGAATTTAATTTAGATCTTTTAAGAGATATTGCTGACAATGATTCAGATAAAGATTTTCAAAGACTATGCTATGAGTATCTTCCTTTAAAATTCAGCAGAAGACATGGAGATCCAAGCAGGCCATGGAATAAATTCTCTATAAATACAAGAAGTGAGATTGATGGATCGAAGATATTGGATTATCAAGGCAACTGGAGAGATATCTTTCAAAACTGGGAAGCATTGGTTCACTCGTATCCTGATTTTATAGATAGTATGATTTTTAAATTTCTGAATGCTACAACTTTTGATGGCTATAACCCTTATCGAGTAACTAAAGATGGTTTTGATTGGGAGTCTTTGGAGCAAGACAACCCTTGGTCATACATTGGGTATTGGGGCGACCATCAAGTCATCTACTTACTAAAATTTCTAGAATTTATTGAAGACTATTATCCAGAAAGAATTAATAGGTACTTTGAAGATGAGCTATTTGTTTATGCGAATGTCCCATACAGAATAAAGACTTTTAAGGACATTCTTGAAGATCCAAAAAATACAATTGATTTTGATGCTGATTGTGAAAAATATATTAATAATCAGAGAGAGTTACTTGGCTCTGATGGAGCTTTATTAAAGGATTCAGATAATAATATTATTAAGGTTAATTTCATTGAAAAGCTATTGGCAACTATTCTTGCAAAGGTTGCTAATTTAATTCCTGAAGCTGGTATCTGGATGAATACACAAAGGCCTGAATGGAATGATGCAAATAATGCTTTGGTAGGAAATGGTGTTTCAATGGTCACCCTTTATTACCTTAGAAGGTTTTTACACTTTTTTACCAACATTCTTAAAAGGTATAAATCTGAAAAAATCTCAGTATCTATTGAGCAAAAAGATTTACTGCTAAGTATCAGTGAGGCGCTTAGAGAAAATTTATATTTACTAGACGATAAAATCTCCGATCAAAACAGATTAAGTATTATGAATTTGCTTGGTAATTCAGCAGGATTGTTTAGGCAGTCAATATATATAAATAAATTTTCTGGAAAAAAAGCAGATCTAACCAAGAATGAAATATTAGATTTTTTAGATATTTCACTT
>Ga0308016_10001056_pt1 | contig 13837 bp, 13 predicted proteins | sample Neamet233_FD_203129 | JGI IMG/M metagenome (GOLD analysis project Ga0308016, IMG submission 203129) | Marine microbial communities from water near the shore, Antarctic Ocean - #233 | ecosystem: Environmental > Aquatic > Marine > Unclassified | place: Southern Ocean | collected 2014-07-28
CAACGGCGGCCGCACTCTATAGCGATTCACAAATTGATTGGGCTTACAGATCAATTTTCAAAAAAAGGAAGAAAGACATCCAATACTGCTTGAGGGTTTTCCTCCATTATAAAATGGCCTGCCTCACAGATACTAGCCTCCACATTTTCTGCCCATTTTCTCCAAAGGGCTTCTGCGTTGCCACTTTTAGCGGGAAACCCATGTGCTCCATATAAAAAATGTATTGGCGAAATGATACGCCGTCCCTCTTCATAATCAGTAACGTCTAAAGTGCGGTCAAATGTTGCTCCAGCTCGATAATCTGAACACATGGCATGGATCCGGGTTGGATCTCCTGCCTGATTAATATAACTTTTTAAAGCTGCTGGTGAAAAAATATTGAGATTTTTTTTTAGGGTCCATTGCTTCAGTGTCCACTTGATATACTCTGCAGGATCTGCCCCAATCATACGTTCTGGGAGTGGCGCAGGTTGGGCCAGAAATGTCCAGTGATAAGCAGCCATCGCTAAATCGGCATTCCAATTGGCCCAAAAATCACCTGTTGGAACAATCTCAATGATGCCTAATTTTTTTAAACGAGTTGGATGATCTAGAGCAAACCGATATGCAACACGGGCCCCTCGATCATGGCCTAATAAGTGTGCTTGGGTAATATTTAGTTTTGTGAGCAGTTCAGCGATATCTTGAGCCATTGTACGTTTTGAGTACGTAGAGTTTTTGAGGTCATTACTGGGTGCGCTACTGTCACCATAACCACGTAAATCTGGAATTATTACGTCATTTGATTTTGCCAGTGTGGGTGCGACTGTTTCCCAACACATATGATTCTGGGGGTAACCATGGAGTAAAACCAGTGGTGTTCCTTTGCCAGACCGATGCACGGCTAACTCTACACCATTACAATGCACCATCGATTTTCTGAAGCCTTCAATCATGCCCAAATTTCTGGTTTTTGTGAATAGGCGATGTAAAGGGGATGCTTGGGGTGTCCCCCTTTAGATATGCCTAGATGAAAAACCGGTTTGTCAGAGCTACGCAAGATCTGCTTTACCTGAACTCCACGGCCTAGATGAGCGCCGTGGGTTCCCCATGCAGCAATTATTTGATCTCCCCAGCTGCAGGCTTCCATAATAGTTTTGTCATTGTCTGGACCAATTGGATCTTTGGCGGTTCTCATCTTTTTTGGGTCAGTGTCTCGCCAGGCAAAAATGTTGGTTACTTGGAGACTGCCAAACCCCAAAGTTCGCGCTCGCCGTTCGCAGCGCTCCACGGTTGGGTCATTTTGAACTTCAGTTGCAGTGGAAGGGTTTAACATTACAAATACTAGGCGGGACGCTTCAAACTTCCATACCCGCGTCAAAGCATACCTGTATCGCTCACAATCAGAATATATAGCAATGCTATTTGTATCGCCTTTGGTGTGAGATCTTGTAATCATGAAATCAGTGTGTGGGATCAAAAGAATTAGTTCAAGTGATCGATATAACTCTAATCGATTTTCTGAAGAATTACGCGGTTGGGGAAGATTTCACCTGATCTGAAATGGCCAATAGCTTGGGCTTTGCCCTCGTAGCTTACCCAAATCTCATCACCGTATTCAGCATTAGTAAAGCAAATGGCTGGGTTTCCGTTTTGAAGTTTGGCAGCCCCCTCCGCATTTGTCGTCCCCTTGGACAAATCTGCCAATCCATCCTCTAGGGGGCGTAAATATTTATCAATTTCAAGAGTTCTGGCGAATGGTTCTAAAGTTTCAAGGGTGACGGAATTCTCCAGATCAAATGGACCAGACCATATTCGACGAAGTTTTGTGACATGAGCATAACATCCCAAAGCCTGGCCAAGATCGCGAGCAACAGCACGAACATAACCACCCTTGCCGCAGGTCATTCCCAACACAGCACTATTAACAGTAGGACGGTCTATTAAGGTTAACTCTGATACAAAAAGGGGGCGAGCAGAAATTTCTACTTCCTCACCCGCCCTCGCTAACTTATAAGCGCGTTCTCCATCTATTTTGACAGCAGAAAATTTAGGAGGCACTTGCATCGTCTCGCCAACAAAAGATTGTAACTCATTAATTATTTCTGCATCTTCGGGACGGCTTGGAGAAGTTGCAATGACCTCACCCTCAGCGTCATCTGTATTTGTTGCGGCACCCAACTTTATAACAAACTCATAAGCTTTTTCGGCGTCTGTGATATACGGTATAGTTTTGGTAGCCTCACCTAAAGCGATTGCTAGAAGCCCAGTAGCCTCAGGATCCAACGTGCCCGCATGACCAGCTTTTTTGGCATCAAAAGCCCAACGAACCTTGTTCACAACTGCAGAGCTTGTCAGGCCGATAGGTTTATCAACAATGAGCCAACCAGAAATATTGCGTCCTTTGCGGGTACGTCCCATATTGTCCTCTTCTTTTAAAGCAGGTTGCAGTAGCGCGTCGCACCAACAAACTCAATCTCTGTCTATTGTAGAGTTAAAATTTGAGCTGATAAGGACTTAATCGTCTAAGTCGCGCCGCACATCTTCGCGGTCAAATAACTTACGTGTGTTGTCTATTCTATCGAATGTTTCATCTATTCTAAAGCGCAAATCTGGCGCATACTTGAGCCCAGCTTTGCGTCCAACTAGGCTTCTTATTTGCCCCTTATTTTTAGCTAGAGCTGCGATTGTTTCTGCATACTGGTTGCTACCTAGAGGCATTACGTAAACCGTTGCAATTTGAAGGTCTGGGGATGTAGTAACTTCAGAAATAGTTATTGAAATACGGTTGAGCTCTGGATCATGTATCTCACCACGTGCTAATATCTCAGACATAGTTCGACGAATAACTTCGCCAACTTTCAATTGCCGTTGTGACGGCCCTGCGCTTTGGTATGCTCTTGTTTTTGCCATAAGTGGGACATAGGCCTTGTGCTATTAGGTTTGCAAGTGGCAAAACTTTGCGCCAAATACGCATTAAAGGAGAACGTCATGGTGAAAAGTCCTGGAATAACAATCACTGGTATATCTGGACGTATGGGACAAATGCTACTCAAAGAAGTTCTTGAAAGTAATAAGGCGAGCCTTGTCGGCGCCGTAGAACGAGATGGCCATCCCTGGGTAGGTTCTGATTTGGGAGAGGCAATGGGGGGCAGTGCTAACGGAATAATTGTTACTGATGACCCCTTAAAAGCTTTTGCTGTTTCGCAAGCCATAATCGATTTTACTACCCCAAACGCCACCATTGAATTTGCCGCACTAGCAGCTCAGGCGCGGGCAGTTCATGTAATTGGGACTACGGGGATGAGTGACGAACAGATTGCAGCACTGGAACCCGCCAGTCGTCATGCGGTAATTGTGCGAGCTGGTAATATGTCTTTAGGAGTTAACATTTTGACCAAGTTAACTGAAAAAGTTTCTGCTGCGCTAGATGAAGATTTCGACATTGAAATTATTGAATCACACCATCGGCATAAAGTGGATGCTCCATCTGGTACTGCATTGATGTTGGGTAATGCTGCAGCAGCTGGGCGCGGTGTGAAGTTGGCCGATGTCCGTGGTGGTGCTCGAGACGGTTTAGTAGCCGCACGAAAGCAAGGTAATATTGGATTTGCGTCGATCCGCGGTGGTGATATTGTAGGTCAACATGATGTACTTTTTGCAGCTGCTGGTGAGCAAATTGTACTTCGTCATGTGGCAACAGATAGAAAAATATTTGCCCGTGGCGCACTGAAGGCTGCGCTTTGGGGGCAAACGCAAAAACCGGGTCAGTATGACATGATGGATGTGCTTGGGCTGTGATCTAGCACAATATTAGATACATAAAATTAACAAAATAAGTCATGATATAAAAATGCGTAATCTCTTGCTTACTTTTCTATTTAGTTTTTTTGCTGCCTCTGCACAGGCAGATGAACTTATTTCTGAACGCTCGGCACTTCTTGACGTGGTTTCAGACAAAGTACTTCTTCTTCGCCTGTTTGGCATCAAACTGAAAATTATTGAAGATGGGACGATTAAAGGCAGAGCAATGGGCTGGGACGTCGTTGGTGACTGGAAATGGCAAGATGGTTTTTTTTGTAGGTCTATGCTTTGGGGAGAGCGGGATATTGGGTATAACTGCCAGGAAGTTTCTATTAAAAATAAAAAAATAAAATTCACAAGCGACCGTGGATTGGGCGCAAGTGCCCAGTTTTCAATCAAACCAATTCCCGAGGTGGATTAGGCTTAAAAGTCTACAGCGATGCCTTTGCGCTCCCAATCACCAAACCTTATGGGTTCAGGGCCATCCCTACCGCCAAGTTCAGTAGGCAATTGTTTTGCTTCGGCTGTCTCTTTTCGGGCTGTGGCTTCAGCTAGGGCACGCTCAGCTGCGTCTGCCAGTTTGAGTTTCTTGTTTTCTGTCATAAGGTTGATATACGCCGGTTTGATAAAACCACAAGGATAGTAAATGCCGCATCCCCAGCAAAAAACAGGTCGACCTGGAACTTCTTTAGCTGGCAAAACAGCAAAACGAGTGATTTTAAATATTGCTCGCCAGGAAGCGGTTCGAATTTTAAACGCTGTGATGACTGATCAAAAGCAACTCTCAGAGCTTACACAATCAAATGAGTTCCAGGCCTTGCAACCCGAGGACCGTGCACGCGCGCAACGTTTAGCGACCCATACTTTAAGACACGTAGGCAGAGCGGACCGCGCCCTACGCCCACATTTAGCAAAGTTGCCAGCTGTGGAGGTTTTGAATGTCTTGCGTTTAGGCGTTGTTGAGATCGTTGGCCTTGGGGCCCCAGCGCATGCCGTTGTTAATGACTTGGTTTCAATTTGTGCTGCGAATGGAAAAACCCGGGCCTTTAAAGGTTTGATTAATGCGGTGTTGCGCAAAGCAGTTGCTGATGTTGCTGGAAAATGGGATAAGTCTCCAGTCCAGATGATGCCAAAATGGCTTCGAAATCCATTAAAAGACGCCTATGGAAATGGGACAGTAATGGCCTTAGAGACTGCCCATATGCGTGGTGCCGCTGTCGACTTGACGGTTACCAGTGAAATGAAAGTGTGGGCTAAAAAATTAAATGGTACCGTGCTACCGAATGGGTCGGTCCGGTTGAATGAACCAGGGCAGATATCATCTCTTGAGGGCTTCACAGAGGGTAAGTGGTGGGTTCAGGACGCCTCAGCTTCTTGGCCAGTTACGTGGCTTGGTCTGCAGGTTGGTGAAACAGTTTTAGATGTCTGTGCCGCGCCTGGTGGAAAAACTATGCAAATGGCAGCGGCTGGGGCGGAAGTCACGGCTCTTGATATTTCGCCACAGCGTATGAAACGAGTTGCTGAAAATCTAGATCGCACAAAACTCAACGCTGAAACAATTATTGCTAATATTTTAGATTGGGAAGATCCACGTCACTTTGACGCTGTGTTATTGGATGCACCGTGCTCCTCAACGGGTACAATTCGACGGCATCCAGACTTGCCTTTTTCTAAAGACGGCACTGGTATTTCAGAGCTAATTAGCCTGCAAACAGAAATGCTTGCTGCGGCAGCAAAACGCGTAAAGCTTGGCGGTCGCTTAGTATTTTGTACGTGTTCGCTGATCCCTGATGAAGGCGAAGTTCAAGCGGAAAATTTTCTTAAGGAAAATGATAACTTTGTTGCTGACTCCACAACTCCATTGGGCATGGATGAAAAATGGCGTACTAAAGAGGGTGGCTTCCGGTTACGCCCTGATTTCTGGCCAGACCTTGGTGGCATGGACGGTTTTTATATCATTCGCCTTAATCGACTAGGTTGAGATTTACTGGGGTGACACAAGCTAAATGTTGGGCTTATTATATAATGGTATTGTGAAACATCAGGGGCGCCCATTCCTGTGAGAGATAGTCCATACCGGTTGTCCCGGTTAACCCAAATAAAAAACTGTTGGCATTTGCGTCGGGCCGCTTGGTCCCGGGCACCCAACGGTTTATTAAGTGCGCCTGAACCATGGACTATTGGTAACTATGATCGTGGAAAACAGCTGGTTGAAGGCAATTTCTTAATAAAAGGTCAGGTCATGGAAGTTGGTGATGGTTCCATTTGGAACCAGTCGATGCCCTCTGATTTGTTTGAGGCTAAATTACATGGGTTTGGCTGGCTGGATGATATCGCGGCCGTTGGTGACAGTGAAGCACGCAACCGAGCACAAACTTGGCTCTTGGAGTGGGTTTCAAAGTTTGGAATGGGTAAAGGTCTAGGATGGAATCCTGATCTAACTGGACGCCGATTAACATGCTGGATTAACCACTCAATTTTTATTAAAAACGCTCTCCCAAAAAATTCAGTAGATCTTTTTCATCATTCTTTGGCATTACAAACAGTTTTTTTATCACGGCGTTGGCAGCAAGTTTCGACTGGTGTGGCGCGCTTGGAAGCGTTGTGTGGTCTTGTCTGCGCGGGATATTCGTTGGTGGGAATGGATCACTTAGGAGCGACAAGTTTAAAAATACTTGAGACTGAATCTGTGGCTCAGATCACTTCAGATGGTACTTTGCTATCTCGAAACCCAGAAGAGCTCCTTAAGGTTTTTGGCCTATTAATTCAAATTAAAATAACCCTTAACTTAGCTGAGGTACAAATTCCTGAGCCGGTATTAAACAGAATTTCAAAAATGGTACCAATTCTTCGCAGCTTGAGGCATGGTGACGGAACTCTAGCTCGTTTTCATGGGGGAAGTTCGGGAAGTGAATATTTTTTGGACCAAACGCTAGCAGCCTCTGAAGTACGGCCATCGATACCTCAAGAAAATGCCATGGGATTTGCCCGGTTCACGTCAGGATCGACAACGGTAATTGTTGATGCCGCAGCACCCAACTCTGGTCCTGACAGTTTCAATGCGCATGCCTCCACATGCGCGTTTGAGCTTTCTACAGGGCGCACTCCCTTAATTGTTAGCTGTGGGTCAGGCTCAAGCTTTGGAGATAATTTTCACCTGGCTGGTCGTTGTACTGCTTCACACTCAACAATGACAATTGAGGGTGTCAATTCTTCTTGGTTTTCCAAGTGCGCCCAAAGGCATTTGAGTTACCTTCAAGATGTACCAAAGATTGTAAAGGTTCAAAAAACCCGAGCCATTGATGGAGTTCGGCTGAGGATAAATCATAATGGTTACCAAGGTAGCCATGGGCTGATGCATGTTCGCACGCTGGATCTCCCAGTTGATGGTAGTGGGTTGATTGGTGAGGATGAACTGTACCCGCCCAATAAGAAAGATGTGAAACAATTTGATAAAATGCGTGAACAATATTCTGGGGAACTCAAGTATGCGATACAGTTTCACATCCACCCCGATGTGCATACAAGCCTAGCTACCGGGGGATCAGCCGTCTTACTTACCTTCAGGAATGGAGATTTTTGGGTTCTCCGACATGATGGATCGAGCATCCTGTCGATTGAAGAAAGCGTATATTTTGACGACAAATTACTTCGCCCACGCACAACTTCACAAATTGTTTTAAGTGGAAAAATAAAGGAATTTACAACTCGCGTTGGTTGGTCACTGGCCAAATCAGTTGAAAAAACGCAAGAGGCTATTCAATAAACTAAAATTGGACGGTGGCTAATAATTAGGATTAATAATGATTGACCAAATACCACTCAGGCGTGCTTTAATTTCTGTATCTGATAAAACGGGTCTTCTAGATTTAGCTTATGCCCTCGTGGATCAGGGTGTTGAGTTGGTGTCAACGGGTGGCTCAGCAAAGGCTATTCGTGACGCTGGATTGGACGTGCTGGACGTAGCAACGATCACTGGATTTCCTGAGATGATGGATGGCCGTGTTAAAACTTTACATCCAAATGTCCATGGAGGGCTCTTAGCTTTACGTAATAACCTTAGCCACGTTGAAGCAATGGAAGAGCATGGAATTACAGGGATCGATTTGTTGATTGTTAATCTTTATCCCTTTGAAGAAACTGTGGCCAGTGGTGCTAATTATAAAACCGCTATTGAGAACATTGATATTGGTGGCCCTGCCATGATCCGGGCTGCGGCAAAAAACCACCAATTTGTGACTGTGGTCACTGATATTCAAGATTATTCTGTTTTATTGAATGAGTTGTCACAACTTAATGGAGCAACCAGCTATTCTTTTCGTCAAAAACTAGCACTCAATGCATATGCGCGGACAGCATCTTACGATGCAGCTGTTTCAAATTGGATGGCCAAAGAAACAGAAATGAACCCTCGTTACAAAGTGGTTTCTGGTACTATGATGCAGGAGTTGCGTTACGGCGAAAATCCTCACCAGTCAGCAGTTTTTTATAGTCAGGGTGGCTCAAATTCAGGCGTGGCGACAGCTGTTCAGCATCAGGGTAAAGCACTTTCTTATAATAATATAAATGATACTGATGCCGCAATAGAGTTGGTTGCAGAGTTCGAACTATCTGAGGGGCCTGCATGTGCCATTATTAAACACGCCAACCCCTGTGGAGTAAGCCAAGCTGCTACATTAGTAGATGCCTATCAGGCAGCCTTTAACTGTGATCAGAAGAGTGCCTTTGGTGGCATTATAGCGTTGAACCAAAAACTAGATGGCCCCACAGCCACTGAGATTTGTAAGATTTTCACAGAAGTAGTAATCGCACCTGACGCAGATGATGAGGCACGCAAAATATTTTCTAAAAAGAAAAATTTGCGGTTATTAACAATTGAGAACCTCCCTGACATGAATGCTCCAAGCCAAACCATAAGGCAGGTTTTAGGTGGATATTTGGTTCAGGATAAAGATATGGGGCAACTTTCGCCTAACGACTTAAAAGTGGTGACTAAACGCCTACCTACTTCTGCCGAGTTGAGTGATATGCTTTTTGCATGGAAAGTTGCTAAGCATGTAAAATCTAATGCTATAGTATATGTAAAAAATGGTGCAACTGTGGGTATTGGTGCTGGGCAAATGAGCCGCGTGGATAGTACTCAGATTGCTGCTCGCAAGGGGGCTCAAATGGCAGAAATGCTAAATTTAAATGTTCCATTAACCCACGGATCAGTAGTGGCATCTGATGCATTTTTTCCATTTGCAGATGGGCTAGTCACAGCTGCTGAAGCTGGTGCTACGGCGATTATTCAACCAGGTGGTTCATTGCGTGATCAAGAGGTTATTGCGGCAGCTAACGCAGCCGGTTTAACAATGATATTTACTGGAATGAGACATTTTAGGCATTAGCATGAAAAAAGTTTTACTTTGGAGTACGGCTCTAACCTTTGTGTTGGACCAAATTACAAAATTTATAATTGTACATTGGATGGATTTAATTTCAAAAGGTACAATTGATGTTTGGCCTGGGTTTATCCAATTTCGCATGGCGTGGAATACTGGTATAAATTTTGGCCTTCTTTCTGGTAATGGTGACTTAGTTCGTTGGCTTTTAGTTTTTGTTTCCCTAGTCATATGTATTTTTGTGGGGTACTGGATCCGTGGCGAAAAAGGGGCTGTTGTCCTTACATCTGGTGGGTTTGTTATTGGTGGCGCGCTAGGGAATTCGATTGATCGCATTTTATACGGTGGAGTGGCTGATTTTTTAAATATCAGCTGTTGCGGATTTCAAAACCCTTACGCGTTTAATGTTGCGGACATCACAATTTTTATTGGCATATTTGGGCTGGTTTTATTTTCTTCAGACAATGATAAAAAGCTGGGTCCAAACAGTTGAAATTTGTATATTTCAACTAAACATTCAGTGCTGACGTTCTGTGCTCTAACAATTGAATAGCTACAAGGCCGTCGCAATCTGTAGTTTTACATTTTATGGAAGTGTGCCAATCAAAAGGCCTGAACGAAGAGTGGTCGAATCGGAAAGTAACATGCTATCACTAGTGGTATGATCGGTCATAACCCCAACATAAGCCATTTTCAGCCAGTCATTCGACAGTTAAATGAAACAGCAATTAATCAGATTGCTGCGGGCGAAGTTGTGGAAAGGCCTGCGTCAGCAATTAAAGAACTTGTTGAAAATGCGATAGATGCCGGGGCGACGCGCATTGATGTTGACTACGCAGATGGAGGAAAATCTTTTATTCGTGTGACCGATAATGGGTGTGGTATTTCTGCTGAAGATTTGCCACTAGCCATGATGCGGCACGCTACTAGTAAAATTGATGGCTCTAATCTTTTAAATATTCAAAGCTTTGGGTTTCGAGGAGAAGCTTTGCCTTCACTTGGCGCCGTTGGAAAGCTTACCATCATGAGCCGGTGTGGGCAGTCTGATGGTGCAGAATTACAGGTTGATGGTGGGACGCTAAGTTCAGTTCGGCCAGTCGCCATGCAACCGGGAACTCGTGTAACACTTAGTGATTTATTTTATGCTACCCCTGCGCGTCTAAAGTTTTTGCGATCTGATAGGGCAGAGTCAAAAGTGATTGTCGATACCATGCGCCGTTTGGCAATGGCGGAACCGTCAATTGCATTTTGTGTACGTGACATGGCAACCGAACGTGTAGTTTTGCGAGTTCAGGCTGAGCAGGGCGACATGTTTGATGCGTTGCGTGGGCGGTTGGGTCAGGTGATGGGCCAGGCCTTTGTTGAGAATGCTATTGCTGTGGACGCAGAGCGTGAGGAAATCCGTTTGACAGGCTTTGCGGGACTTCCAACTTATTCTCGGGGAGCTGCTGTATCTCAATTTCTTTTTGTTAACGGTCGACCTGTACGCGACAAACTTCTTTTAGGTGGATTGCGGGGTGCCTATTCAGATTTTTTATCTCGAGATCGACATCCTGCTGTCGCATTGTTTGTCGAGTGTGACCACACCCGAGTAGATGTAAACGTCCATCCTGCTAAAGCAGAGGTACGTTTTAGAGAGCCAGCTGTAGTTCGTGGTCTTATTGTGTCTGGTCTTCGTCACGCTTTAGCAGAGGCAGGGCATCGGTCATCATCGACTGTGTCAGAATCAGCTCTTGGAAAATTTGAAGTGCCGTCTCAATCTCGAGTCTATCAAATGAATCGACCTTCTCAAGTGGTGAGAAAGTTTGAACCTTTGGAAACTGGCAATATGTTTGACGTAGAGCCGTCTGCTCGAACTGAGGTGGTATATCAGGCTGAATCTGAAAGCTTGCCGCTGGGAGCTGCTCGGGCACAATTACATGAAAACTATATCTTGTCACAAACTGAGAGTGGATTGGTTATTGTTGATGCGCATGCTGCGCATGAGCGACTTTTATATGAAAAAATGAAAGCACAACTGGAGTCGTCTGGCATACGATCACAAGCACTTTTAATTCCGGAAGTGATTACACTTTCAGATAGTGAAACCGCCCTAATTTTGGAACAAAGTGAATTTTTAATAGAGCTGGGACTTACGGTTGAGCCGTTTGGTCAGGGTGCTGTTTCAATACAAACGGTGCCAGCAATATTAGGTCAAATTGATGTTAAAAAACTGGTGCTTGATATTATTGATGAGCTGTCTGACAGTGGAGTTACGCAAAGTCTGAGTTCACGAATTGAGTCTGTTTTGAGTAGGGTGTCTTGCCATGGATCAGTGCGTACAGGCCGGCGAATGCAGGCGGATGAAATGAATGCCTTGTTACGGGAAATGGAAGCTACACCACATTCAGGCCAATGCAATCATGGTCGGCCAACTTATGTGAGTCTGGCCATGACAGATATTGCAAAACTGTTTGGACGAACATGACATTGTCTTCTGAAATTACTTTAGTATTGCTGCTCGGAATTAGTTTGATTGCTGTTTTAATTATTATTCTGCTAATTTTTGTTGCGCGTGCTGCGGCACGTTCCGCTAATGCGGCCGTTCCCCTTACCAATCAGCTGGAGTCTCTAAATCAGCGTGTTCAAATAATAGGAGACGGTCAACAACAGCTAGCTGGTGGCTTGACCCATGTTTCTGAGTCGCAGGCTGCTCAACAAGGAAATATGATCAAGTTAATGGAGGCCCGTCTTGCATCAGTACAGGAACAGATGAGCCTCAACTTAAACTCAAGCGCTAAAAATACCGCTAAATCACTGGGCGAATTGCAGCAGAGACTGGTTACCATTGATAAGGCCCAGGATAATATCCAAAAGCTTTCTGGCGACGTACTTAGTTTGCAAGATATTTTGTCAAACAAGCAAACTCGTGGAGCTTTTGGTGAAATCCAACTACAAGAAATTGTAAGTAAGGCTCTACCTTCTGATGCTTACGCTTGGCAGGTGACGCTATCAAATGGAAAGCGCGCTGATTGCTTGATTCATCTACCTAACCCTCCTGGGCCAATCGTTATTGATAGCAAGTTCCCTTTGGAGGCTTATGAGGCTTTAAGAAATGCATCGACAGATTGGGAAGCTAATGAAGCTGCCAAATTTATGCGCACCAGTGTGAAGGCTCACATCAAAGCCATTTCTGAAAAATATATTTTAGACGGTGAAACGGCGGATGGAGCATTGATGTTTTTACCGTCAGAATCTGTTTATGCAGAACTGCATTCCAATTTTCCTGAATTAGTTAGGGATGGCTTTGAGGCCCGTGTGTGGATTGTATCGCCGACGACATGTATGGCAACGCTCAACACTATGCGGGCTATTTTGAAAGACGCTCGAATGCGTGAGCAAGCCGGTGCCATTCGTACAGCTCTGCGACTTTTACATCGTGATGTTGAGTTGGTAGTTGACCGTGTTGAAAAGCTGAACACGCATTTTGGACAAGCTCGTAAAGATGTTGAGGGTATCACAATCGCTGCGGAGCGCGCTGGAAAAAGGGCCCACAAGTTGGACAATTTTGATTTTGAGGAAATAGAAGTAGCTGAAAATGTTGTACCGATAAACAAGCCATAAAGGTCTTTGCGTTTGAAGGTTACGACCTGTTAATCTTTATGCTCTAAATCTATAATCTGTGTTTGGAGACTTAAATAAGCTTTAAAAATATCGCCCTCTGAAATAACTCCTATTAGCGTATTGTTCGAACGATCTAAAACTGGGATTGCCTCTCCAATGAAATCAGATGCAATTTCAATTGCCTGCTGAAGAGATGCATCTGAATTTAGGAAAATTGGCTTTTCGTCAACATAAGGCTCTACTAACTTTTCTGGCTTAATTGCAACGAGTGAGCTTAGGTAAACCTTACCTGCAAAAGTCCCATTTTCCTTTGCTATATAAGCCTCACTTTTATTATCCAGCGCCATTAGTTTTATAGCATTAGCAACGGTAGTTTTTCTTTTGATAGTAATAAAATCCGGTGAAACCATTGGTTCAATGGAGTTTTCCATTAATAGTAAACCACTGCGGCCATGGCTTAAATCTATATTTCTGAGTAGCAATTGTTTGTCAAAGTAGGAATGTCCAAAATAGTGATGGCTGAACATGATAGCAGTCACAATACCAGTTAAAGACATCATTGCTAATTCGTATGAACCGGTAAGCTCCAAAACAATAATTGTCATTGATATTGGTGCACCTATTACTGCGCCAGCGACAGCCGCCATACCACAGATAATTATTTCTGGGCCTGATGAAACATAGAGCCCACTCATTGTTAAAATTTGAGATACGGCTGCACCAGCTGCTGCTCCAATGAGCAGTGCTGGTGAGAACACTCCACCAAAAAAGCCAAACCCAAGCGAAATTGATGTAGCGATTATTTTACCAAATAGAATGAGTAAAACTGTTAACAACAATGTTTTTTCTTGAAGCAGAGACCCGAGGGTTTCTGATCCAAGTCCCATCACTCCTGGTACAAGTGCGCCAATTAGGCTGAGACTTAGCACCATTATTGCTGCTGAATGTATCTGTCTTAGATTCAGGACCCTTGGCAACGATGCAAAGAACAATAATGACTTCATAAATACAACTGCAATAAGGCCAAATACTGGTCCAACTAAACAGGATACTAAAATCATTAAGCT
>Ga0308016_10001058_pt1 | contig 13832 bp, 9 predicted proteins | sample Neamet233_FD_203129 | JGI IMG/M metagenome (GOLD analysis project Ga0308016, IMG submission 203129) | Marine microbial communities from water near the shore, Antarctic Ocean - #233 | ecosystem: Environmental > Aquatic > Marine > Unclassified | place: Southern Ocean | collected 2014-07-28
ATATCTCTTCACTTTTATGGGTTTTTTTGTTTGTTTGGGCTATGTTTGGCTCTTTCCGACGTTCGCTTTCTCACTTCCATCCAGGTTACAAAAATGCATACGCAGGCCGTGAAGAGAGCATACCGGCTCTTGAATTAGAACCTGGGGAAATGTTAGCAGCATGTCCACATTGCATGGCAGTACTTGCCATACGACCGGATTTACTTAATTCCAAAGATAACTGTCCTTACTGTGAATTACCGCTGGTGAGTTCACAATTGGCGTCAAAGTATGAAGAAGAGTAAGTCTCAATCCTTGAATTGGAATGCATCCGCTGAAGGAGGTGCTGTTGGCCTTTGCAAATTTTCTTCTTCCGTTTCCATAAAGTGCTGAGTTTGGCCCTCAAAGGCATCCCATTTCACATCTTCAGCCTTCGTTTTTTGTCTTCGAAAGAGGTTTATACCTCCAGCGGCCAAAACAACGAGAATGAGAACTCTAAAAATTAAATCAAACCAAGAGTCCATGTTTGCGTTTCCCGGGAATGGGTCATGAACATTGGCTATTCCATCACCATCAGAGTCGTATTGTGCTTCGGCATCAAAAGGGAATAAGTCGGAGTTATCACCCATGCCATCACCATCGGAATCGAGCCATTCAAAGGCACTAGTGGGGAATGGGTCGGCGTTATCTCCTACGCCATCAAAGTCTTGGTCGTAACATTCGAGTGAATTATTTGGCCATACATCGATGTTATCTCCACAACCATCTAGATCAGAATCGAGCCATTCGGATTCATCAAGTGGGAATACATCAGAATTGTCACCGACACCATCGCCATCCGAATCATTCCATTCACTGGAATCAAAAGGAAAGAAGTCACGATTATCACCATATGTATCGTTATCTCTGTCAGCCCAATCACTCTCATCATCTGGGAAGAGGTCCGAAAAATCACCTACTGAATCATTGTCTCGGTCACTCCATTCATATTCATCAAGTGGAAATGCATCAATGAGATCGCCAAACCCGTCACCATCACTGTCAATACATCCGAGAGGGATAAATGCATAACCTTCAATGAGGGGGCATTCATCTTTATTGTCACCATAGCCATCAGCATCAGAATCTGCCCATTCGGTACTGTCGATAGGGAAGGCATCGGCATTATTACCAACGCCATCTTCATCGAGGTCGTAGCAATCCAAGGCATCGAAAGGAAACATATCAGAATTATCGCCACATCCATCTCCATCGGAATCCGCCCATTCAGTTTGGTCCAAAGGGAACGCATCATCTCCATCATGGACAAAGTCATTATCGGTATCGTAATCTCGTTCATCAGTACCCACAGTATTTTCTTCAGCATTGGTTAAACCATCACCATCCAAATCAGCATCTTCACTATCGTGGCAGCCATCACCGTCTAAGTCAGCATCATGAACGCCAATCAAACCCTTTGGACAGTTATCGATGCTATCTTCAACACCGTCGTTATCGTCATCAAGATCAACTTCATCACTGCAACCATCGTTATCATAGTCGAATGATGATTGAGAAAATGGACAAGGGTCGACTGAATCATTGAAACCATCATTATCAGAATCTCTTTGTTCAGCAGAGCATCCAACAGCATCAACAGTTGAACCAAATGATGTGTTAGGGCATGTGTCTAAAAGATTCACGACACCATCTTGGTCATCGTCTTGTTGTTCCCAAGAACAACCTGTAAGATTGATTGATGAACCTGATAGAGTCCATGAACACGAATCATAGGTGTTGATGATTCCATCTCCATCAGTATCCGGCTCGCCAATAGTCTCGGCCGCATATCTTCCGATGAAACGGTGCATCACACGAGTTGGATGTGCTTTGTCAAAGAAAAGGTATTCATCGACGTTTGCCACAACAGGATCTCCACTGCTGCAAATCGGCAGTGGCAGAAGGGTAACACCTCCAGAACAAGCCGCATCTTGGATATTGGTCAGTCCTAGAGCCTCCTTGTTGAGCAAAATATCATTGAAAATACTCCACGCATCAACGAAATGAATAGTAATGCCTAATTCTGCTGAGAGATTGTTTGCAAGACCTGATAATTTTTGGTTGTAAAGAACGACTTCAGACGCAATGTTATTTTGTTGAGTTTGAGTACGACTCATCACCTCAGGAGTTTTATCCAGTGGCGGGAGATTGGGGAGAAGGAATTCGGTCGCACCTGCCGCCTCGAGTTGGCGAATATGCGATTCCATATTCGTAACTATAGTATTTGCATTTCCAGTGCCAAAGAGGAAATCATTTCCACCGGACCACAGGGATACTACGGCGTCCGAAGGAATTGTCGTTTGGACATTTGTCAAGTAATTGCTAATTTGAGTTCCGACGTTTGGGAGTAACAAGTAAGAATATCCCTGTCCCGTTTGAGAACCACCAAAGGCACGATTATCACCGGGTGAAGCTCCAGAGCCAATTGTCGTCGTAACTCCATAGGAATCGGACATGTATTCAAGCCAAACTCGGCCGTTGGAAAATCGTCCTTGCCAATAAGGGGGAACATCAGGTACATTGAGTATTGAATTTTTACCATTACCCATATCACTCAATGAATCTCCAAATGCGAGTAAATTAGAAACCGTGGGGAATAGAGTGTTTTCAAAGACAGTAAACGGCTGCAGTTCACTGTTGATGATGTTATTTGAGTCATCACTAATTTCAACTTCTAATCTATAAAAATGAGCACTGTTGTAAAAATGCTTCAAGGGCAAATCAAAAGATGTCATTGTTCCACTCGCTTGAAATGGATACGAGCCATTGAGAATGACAGCATCGTTTTCATCGAATAATTGCCATTGTGCGAAGAGGTCGATATTGTATGGAGCATTGGTGATCTCTACGCTGATGATGACCGTTTCATTCGAGAGCCAATCGTATTTAGCAATCGAGAGGTTTGTGCTTGCAGTCCTACCTTCTGCCTGGACGAGACCTGTTGCACTCTGCAACAACATCATCAGAATAAGGAAAAACACTGCCTTGCGCACAGACTTTCCACGGGTCGGAAGTTGAAAGCAGTTCGCCTTACATACCAAATGATGAAGGGTCCATATCCATGTCCCCATCTTTCATCATTTTACGCATTTGTTTGTTGAGTTTTCTGTTGCCACCCATACCTTTCATCATCTTGCGAGAACGGTTCCATTGGGCGATTAGTTCACGAACATCTTTTTCTCGAACCCCAGAACCTCGTGCTACACGACGAATTCGGTCTGCTTTGATTTTTGCAGGTTCATTCTTTTCCCAAGCAGTCATGCTGTCCATTATAGTACGATACCGGTCGAGATTCCCTTGCATGTCTGCTTTTTGACCTTTCGACATCGCACCCATTCCTCCGAGCATATTTCCTGGGAGGAACGACATCAGTTTGTCAATTGTACCAACTTTTGACATCATTTCCATTTGTTTGTACATGTCGTTGAGGGTGAATCGGCCACTCATCAAACGTTGTGTGAGTCGCATAGTTTCTTCTTCATCCATGTCATCCGGTGCCAGGTCGATAAGCCCCTGAATGTCACCCATTCCGAGTAGGCGCGAGATAAATCGGTCCGATTCGAATTTCTCCAAATCAGAAACATTTTCTCCAGTTCCGATGTGAACAATAGGTGCTCCAGTCGCTGCAACGGCAGATAATGCGCCACCACCTCTTGCCGTTCCATCGAGTTTGGTAATGACAATTCCAGTAACCCCAGCAAGTGAATGGAAAGACGCAGCAACTGGTCCAGCAGCTTGACCGACTTGAGCATCGATAACGAGCCAACGTTCGCTTGCTCGAGTGATCGATGAAATTTGTTCCAATTCATCAACCAGTTCTTGGTCAAGTTGGTGTCGTCCTGCAGTATCGACAATGATCAAATCTGCAGCAGAACACGCAGCAAGGCCATTTCGAACAATGGTTGGCGCATCTTTCGTATCTGGTTCGCCATAAACTTGAACGGTAGAATCTTCCAATAATTGCGTCAACTGAGCATAGGCTCCAGGTCGATGCACGTCCGCCTCGATAACTGCGACACGAAGGCCATGTTTGCGACGGTACCACTCTGCTAATTTTGCTGTTGTAGTGGTTTTACCTTGACCGTATAACCCGACAAGAAGTAAGGTTGCACCATGAGGTTGAAATTCATGTGCGGGACCAAGCATTCTAACTAATTCGGTATAGAGAATATTCATTGCTTGGGTTTGTAAAGTAATTCCGGGCCGAGCGTCATTTTCTCGAAGACGCGCTTCAAGTTTCTCAACCAATTCCTTTGTTTGACGTACGTTGAAATCCGCTTCTTGTAATGCTCGACGAAGGCTACGGGTCATTTCCCGAAGTTCTTCTTCATCCAATTTGCGTTTATTCTTAAGCAACCCAATGGAGCGAAAAATACCTTGTGAGAGGCCTTCGAGTGCCATGGCCTACCGTGTTGGCTTTCCCATTTCAACCCACCCATTGCACATAATGGGTTTTCACTCTTCAGTAAGCGGGATATCAAGTTGGAGAACATCATTTTCCAACTTCGCTTTGACTCGGCTGGCTTTCGTTGGAACTTTGGTCTTGACTTCGCGTTCTCTACCATTGAGGCCTACAAAGAGAACCCCTTCATGACTTCGAAGTGAAAGTTCGTCGCGAATAAGGCCAGGATAATGCAAATGAATTCGTTCGATATCGCCGATGACCTCACGCTTCATACCTCGATGTATAGAATGTTTGAGTGCTTTTCCGATGGGGTGAGGTCCAAGAGAATCGTCAATTGCTTTGACTTCACCATAGAGGCTGATTCCAACATCTCTCAAACGTTCTAGGCCGACTACTTCAGTATCCATCAATTCCATTGTAGCGATTTCGACATTCTCTAATTCCTGTTTCAATTCCTCAATTCGCTCTAATTCCGCTTCGCGTCGATTCAATAAAAATGGGTGATCGAATTCTGGTGTAAGCCGGTTGACCAAACAATTTGGAACAGGTAATTCGTATTCACGAAGAGATTTGTGAGCACGTAGAGTTTCATTAATTCCCATACGTTCAGGTATTGTTACCAATGTAAATGAGGTAATTTCTTCGTTTGATAACACTCGACGGACATGGAGGACACGACGGCGAAAACGCTCCAATTCTTCTTTCATCGCCTCACTTTCTTTACGGCCAAAAAGCATTGAGCGCAATCCACCCGAAACTCGCATCATTCGAATAATTCGGTCGGACCATGATTCAATCAATTCAGGAAGGGAGAGGAAACGAAGCGTATGGCCAGTCGGTGCAGTATCAAAAACAATCACATCCCATGTTGGGTCTTCTACATGGCGCAATAATTCATCAAAAGCAAGCGCTTCATCTAGCCCAGGAATCACCATGTCAGAAGTTTGGATTTCCGAGCGCATTTCAGTCATTTCGCTTTTAGCATTCGGATCAAGCATCATGCTTAGACTTCCAAGGCCACCCATGCCACCACTGGAGCCCATGTTGTTCATCATATCACCAAGTTTTGGTAGCACCGAGGAGATTTTTGATTCGGGGTCCATTTCCAGACCAAATAAACCATCTACCCCTTCAATTGGAGTCGGTTCGGAGCCAATTTCAACTCCGAGAGAATCTGAAGTCGAGTGAGCAGGGTCGCTGGAAACAAGCAACACACGAAGACCTGAATCTGCAAGCCATACCGCAGTAGCAGCAGAGGTTGTAGTTTTTCCAACTCCGCCTTTTCCACCAAACAACAAGAGTCGTGCCATACCTTGTCGAAGGTGTGGTGGTCTTTGAATGCAACGCTTCCACTCAGAATGATGCAACGACTTGATGAAGGGAAACACTGCCCACGGCTCATGGCATCGACCTTCCTACTGTTTCAGGTCGCAAGTGTATCTGCTTTGATTGGCATGACGCTTGGATGGAGAGGGGTCATGACACGCTATTCGGGTTTCTATGACCTTCCTACTGCTTGGAGCAATGTATTTTGGGGGATTTTAATCGGTGGTTTTTATGGTTCTTTCACTCACAATTTCATTGTTGTACCCTATCTTGAGATGGTGACCAATGACCAGGCAGCAGTTGTTAATCCTATCAATCTCCTTCTCCTCTGTCTCTTGGCATCCGTTGCTGTTCACCTGCTTCTTCGTCGGGACCGAGTGAGAAAAGGCAGTTCTCAACCAACCAGTGGCTGGGCGTTGGGTCTTGCGATGGGTGGAATGTTAGCAATGGTATTCACCCTACGAATTCTAGAGATGTTTGAATTCAATCTTAAGCTGGTCATCACAATACTTTGTATGTCGATTTTTGGTCCACGATGCGAGGCACTTATTTCATCGTTCCAAGGCCACTTGATGCTCCAGGGGAAACGTTGGGGCTCAGTCCTTCGAGGGACATTCTGGCGATGTGCATATGTGGTTATGTTTGCTTTTGCTCTTGTCAACCTCTCTGCTTGGCTCTTCATCATTCCAGCGGCACTCATTTTCAATCGGACTTCTGAAGCATGGATCTGGGAATCGATTCCAAAGGAAGGAAAGAAAAGACTTCGAAAGATTTGGGCCAGAAATGCTCGTGAACTCGAAAATGCTCATCTCGAAGATAAATCCCCTGGAAATACTCCTCTTCAAGATGAAACCAGTCTATCTAACACCATTCAAAATATTCAAAGCATGACCATAAAAGACTCAGTAATCATGGGTTCTGTTACTGATGTTTCTGGCATTGATGATTCATCAATCAACCCCGATGGCGAGGATGTATCTAAGGAATCCGAGTAAGAATCTGCTTACTTACGCTCTATGGCTGCTTTAGGTGTCAATTCTCTCGGCATTACAAATAAGCATTCTCGGGGTGTTCCGCACGCAACCGTTATACAATGCCGGCGGAACCAAATCGTTATGGGTTCCTGCCCCTATTGCCAAAGCGTCACCTATACGGGTGACACTATCTGCTACAGCTGCGGTAGGATTTTGGCAAATATCCGGTCCAACAAATTCGCTATGGAACAGCAATTCCATAAAGGCAGTATGGACACAACCTATAAAATGACCAAAAAGCCAACGAAAGGAGGCGTCGTTCAAACCCATCTTGGTCGTTCACTCAATATAATGAAAACGCGAAGAAACCGAACACGCCATTTGGTCTTACTGTTTTTAGTCGCTTTCATAATGCTTTCACCCCAAGTTCGAGAGAACATTGGGAAATTGGCCCCTGGAATCCAAGAATATTTCCAGGGCATAGTAGCACCCTACCACATCTATCCAAACGAAGCAACCTTTACTCTTGATAGAACTGTAGTTGTTGTAAATTCTAATTCAAACGGATGGATGCATGAGGACATCGTTATTCCATCTGATATTGATTCGCTTTTTGGTGAGGAGAATGATTTCATATTCACAGATGGAGTTTTGCCGAGTGCAACCACCAAAATTCAGAAAGTAGTGTCCGTTAAACTCTCTCTCAACAATGGTGATTCAATAGTTGATGACCTCATTGAGATTCCAACTGATGGTTCGCATCGGAGTTTCGAAAACAAAACAGTCACTACAAATGGGCACTATGTCTGGTGGCCAGGTTATGGAGTCGATAATTTATCCTGCGGCGTAGGGAATTGCGTTAAGATGGAATTTCATCTTGGACCGGGCGAAATAGTAGAGTTTTCTTTCGTAGTTAAAATCACCAGCACATCGTATACGTGGTGGGATGAAAATCGCGTTGATTCTCGAATTGTTGGAAGTGAGAATGGCATTAATATCGACAACAGTGGTACATTTAGCGATGCTGAACTTCGCGGCTCCGGTGAAAAAGTTCGTGATTTCACAAACCCAACTTGGTATGATAGAGGCATAAAAAAGGGTGTTGATCACGGATATGCAATCAACTCACAGCATGAGATCGTCAATTCAACTGCTTCGCTCATCTCTGCAAGTTTGCCAGAAGGTCGCGAAGACAATGCATACGCATTTTCTCGAGCTGCATTTGATTACTTGCATAAGCATGTCTCCTACGATAAGAATGCACCAATTACTGCGAGAAGTGGTCCACTTTGCCTTGAGGATTCGACTGGAGACTGCGACGAGCAAACCAATGCTTTCTTGTCTTTACTCCGAGTAAAGAATCTCCCGGGTTGGTATGTATTCGGTGCATTGTCCGATGCCGAATATCTGCATTGGGAAGGGCACGCTTGGGGCTATATTTTACTCCCTATGAGTGACTCATGGTGTAATGCTCGAAATATCGAATTGGATTCATGTTTTGTTGAAGCATCAGTTGATGTCGTGAATAATAAGTGGCTATTACACACTCCGAACGCCTATATTTCATGGATTGAAGAGGCAGATAGTACCGGAACTCTTCTAAGTAATTATTACTCTCCTGCAAGGTATTCATCCAACGGACTTGACCGGTCACCACCACTTTATTCGACTGTTGGTGATGTCGACATTACCGGTGGCAAATACCAAGTCAAAATATTAGCGGAAAATTTACGGTGATACGTATGAGAATCATTATTGGTGGAGCAGGTCGAGTTGGAACCGACATGGCACGTGCACTGCGTGCTGAAGACATGGATGTTGTACTCGTTGATTCGGATTCCCGTGCTGTCAAAAATGCACAGAATCTAGACGTGCTTGTAATCCATGGTGATTTGCTTACTCGTGAAAAACTGTATGAGGCGGGAATTGGCGAAGCAGAAGTGTTTGTTGCAGTCACGAATTCAGATGAACGTAATCTTCTCGCATGTTCTCTTGCTCAGCACGCTCACCATGAAATTAGTGGTCCAAAATCTAAACCTCTCTTATCGATTTGCCGTGTTAGGAATATGAATTATGTTCTTGAACAAGATGAAGGAAAACTCCAGGAATGGGTGAAAGTAAATCATGTCGTCAATCCTCTTGAGGGTGCAATTCGTCGTCTACATTCGGGTTTGCGTTCAGCAGCTATCGAAGAGGTAATTCCGTTCGGCCATGATGCATTCATTGTCGAATTGGATGTTAACAGCAATGCTACGCAGGTTGTGTTTCAAAACCTCCGTGAAGCTAGTAATAAGATCGAAGGTGGAATGCCATTGATTGTTGGTCTGAAGCGTGAAGGTGAGAAGAGTTTAGTTCCCGATGGGGATTTCATGCTCATGCCAAACGACCGAATCGCTATTGCTACAACTGGACTTTCAAGTTTCAATCGAATTCTGAATATCTTTGGACATGAAGCTACTGATTTCCCAACCCAACCCAGAGTGGCCGTAATTGGAGCCAATAAAATTGGCCAACGCATAGCCGATGATTGGTTAGATGCAGGAGCTTCTGTTACTGTGATTGAACGGGATTTACAAGTAGCGAATACATTGGCTGGCACTGAAATTGGTTCACACCCAAAATTGGAAATTATTCATGGTGACCATTTAGATAGGGACATTCTTACTGAAATTGGTATTTCAGAACACCATATCGCCATTGCTGCACTTGAAGAGGATTTGGCCAGTATCGCTGCCGCTTTACTCGCCAGTGATATGGGGGTTCAGCGAACGGGTCTCCTTCTTTCTGATGCGGACTTGGTGAAAGTAACTCAAAGAATGGGGATTACATTCGCTGTTGACCGCAAGCGTGTAGCCGTCGATAACATGTTAGCGCAAATACATACTAAAACTGCAGGTGGATACGCGATTTTGTCGAATATTCCAAACATTATTGGGGTCAGCATGGTGGTCTCTGAAAGTGCTAAATTTGCTGGAAAACGAGTTCTCGAAGCTTCGTTCCCTGAATGGATGCGAATCGCCTTTATTCAACGTCGCAACACGAACGGTACTTGGGAATCATTACGACCATCTCCGGACAAAACTTTGCTTATAGATGACCGTTTGATCATCTTTTGCAGTCCTGAGCGAGTTGTAGACCTCGAAAAACGGTTCAAGGTGTGAGTATGCGTTTCGATGTATTGAATCTCATCCTCGGTTGGACGCTTATTGCGTTAACCTTGCCTTTGGTTCTTTGTGGTTTCATCACCTGGTGGCTTGATGACCTGATTATGGCTTTGTATGCATTTGCGCTACCTGCAATCATTTCACCTGCTCTCGGAATCTTGATGCTTAGTATTGGTACGCGTACAGATACTTCTGAACGTCTCCGTGATCGTGAGGCGTTTGCTGCTGTTGCTCTGGTTTGGCCAATAGCCGTATTTATCGGTTCACTACCATTTTGGCTCGGCGGTGTATTCGTTGGCCCCTTTACTCCAGATGCTTCATTTGCTGATATAGCTCGTGGTGCAGTCAATTCATGGTTCGAATCAATGTCTGGTTTTACAACAACCGGTGCTACGGTTATATCTCATAATATGAGCCCAAATTGTATCCCCGGTACGACCATCGATTGTATCAATGCACAACCTAAAGGATTGCTTATTTGGCGCTCACTTACACAATGGTTTGGTGGAATGGGAATCATCATGCTTGGAATGATGATTCTTTCAAGAATCATTGGTGGAGGGATGGCTTTGGCTCGGGCAGAGTTGACTGGGCCATCACTTTCACGCCTCCGACCAAAGTTAAAGCAGACCGCTTTAGCGCTCTGGGGGCTGTATATCGGACTCACGTTTATCGAATTTTTAAGTTTGAAGTTTATCGGAGGTATGAGTTTTTTTGACGCGGTTAACCATGCTTTAACCACCATGCCAACCGGAGGTTTTTCCACACGTGATAGTAGCGTTGGTTATTATGATTCATTCACAATTGAATTGATTATTGTTGTCTTCATGTTCCTTGCAGGAGTTAATTTTACATTGCTATGGATGATACGAGATGGACAATTCAAGAAGGCTTTTGGAGATGAAGAATTCCGTAATTATTCGATGTATGTGCTCGTGGCTTTTATTGCAATAGGCGCCGTGCTTCTTGCTTCAGGGACTTCCTTCACCACTGCATTTAGGGACAGTTTGTTCCAGGTGGTTTCTCTTGCGACTTCGACGGGTTACGCATCAGCAGATTACATGCCATGGCCAGTTGTAACACACCTAATTATTTTCATACTGATGATTGTCGGTGCCAGTGCTGGTTCAACCGGTGGTGGATTGAAATTACTCCGTGTCACTCTCGCCTTCAAGGTAGCAATGAGAGAATTGGTCCGGATTGCTCAGCCGAGAAAAATCGACCGTATACGGATGAATGGCGAGGTTGTTGAGCGTCAGCAAATTGGTTTAATTGTCGGAATGTTGATCGTTTGGGTTGGGCTGTTCGGCATCTCAAGTATCCTTTTAGCTATTTTCATGCCAGAAGATTCCTTTGAAAGTATTACCACTTTAGTAGCCTCCTCACTTGGTAATACTGGTCCTGCCCTTGGTGACTATGGCCCGTCTAATACTTGGTCAGGATTAAATTCTGGTTCGTTACTTATTACTTCGGTCTTGATGTGGTTCGGTCGTCTTGAACTCTTGACTGCAGTTATTCTCATTCATCCACGAACTTGGCGTAGAGAGAAGCGAGTTCAAAGTGACCGGTCAGCAATCGCACTTTACCGTCGTTTGATGGAAGAAAAAGATGAAAAGAAAAAACAGGTCTGACTCAAAAAAGTTTCATTTGGCCATCCGATGAACTTGGTTCATCATCTTTCTTTTCTTCGAGAATAGTTTGTTGTTCAGATTGATGTTCCGGTTGTTGTTCCTCTGTAATTAATGGTTCAAAGGTTTGTTCACTCAATTTCTTTTCATAAGCCACTTCATATTTTGCAATGAGTTCTTTCGTGGCTTTCCGTGAAAGAGGTAGACCAGCAAGTGAGGCATGCTCCTCTCCAGTGAATCCGTATTTTAGGGAGAGTGCGAAGTTTCCGGAGTCCCCAAGTTGAGGTGAATCTTTGAGCATAGCAGAGAGAAGTGGAAGAATTTCCTCTCGAAGCGCAGATTTACTCATGCCAGAATAACTCCCCATTCGTTTGAGAATTGAGGGTCGAGTACGAGCAGACTGACGACGTAGGAAATTTGGATATGATGGATAAATACGACTTGTAAACGGTGTCGGATTTGTCACTGAGGCCGAGAGACTTGCCAGTTGCCCACTCCAATACCAAGAACGGTGAGCAGTGCTTCGAAATTGACCCATATACATTTTAGAGGCCATCGATAGACTGCGTGTTGCACGGGAAATTGATTCAATTTGAGGAAACAATGAGGCATTATTCCAATGTACCCAATTGATCATGTCAGAAGGTGCTTTGTCTATAGAACGGCCTATTTCAACTGCTTCTGCTGCATCATTCGAGCGATATAACTTGTCCAATCCGGGAAACACGCCTTCGGAAGTATCTCGACGTCCAGCATGGGCTTGATTGTTGACCATATCTTTGGTTAGGACTCCTGAGGAAGTCGAGGAAAGAACTTGTAAATCACGAACTAAGGCGCGCAAGTCACCCGGGTTGCTGTCGACTAATGCTTCAATCGCAGCATCATCAAATTCCAATTTCTCCTCACGTAAAACACGGCGTGCAATACGTCGGAGTGCTTCATCACTTGCACGATCAAAAGTAATGGTGAGCAGGTGCTTTGTGAATCGGTCACGTGTCGAACTCCACGATGACCCTCTCCCCCATAGGCCCATGATATCATTGCATGCGAGGATGACCGGTTGACGAGTTTCGGAAAGAAGGTTGAGTAACTCTGCTTTTCCACCCGAATCACCCTTTAATGAGACATCTTTTCCTTTTTCATCTTCACCTTGCATTGCCTTTTCAATGCGATTCTGACTCACTGCCATCAATCCGCCTGAAAGATGGTCAACTTCATCAAGTAAAACCAATGTTCGTTGCATTTTATCATCTGGGTTGTGAAATAGTGAACGATGTGTAGAGCCGTGAGTTGCAACTTTCCGAATGGCTGCAGCGTTCCTTGCATCTGAGGCATTGAGTTCGATGACATCCCAACCCATATCTTGAGCAATAGCCCGGGCAACGGAAGTTTTTCCAACACCTGGAGGGCCAACTAAAAGCAGTGATTTCTTCCGGGGTGTGCCGGTTTTCCATTCATCCAGCCATGCACGAATTTTTCGTCGCTGAACTTCATTTCCCTCAAGCTGACGTTCAGATGAAGGGCGGTGCCGTTCCGTCCAATCGGTAACAGCAGCCATGGTTCGACAATTTACCGAGGGTTCTTCAACCTTCACTGACGAATTCCTCATTCTCTTGCGAAAAAGGGGTTTTACAGTGAATCGATATGAACGCGGTGTTGTTCTCCGGAATCTCTGTCCCGAATCGTAACAGTTTGATCTTCAAGGGATTGATGGTCGACTGTGATACACTTTGGCACTCCGATTTCATCAGCTCGAGCATATCGTCGGCCAATTGAACCACTGCTGTCATACATTGATACGATATTGGATTTTGAACACAATGTTCTATGAATCGATTGGGCAAGTTCTCCCATGCCGTCTTTTTCAAACAATGGGAACACACAATAGTCTACTGGAGCAACATGCTCGCTCAATCGCATGACAGTATATTCCTCTCCATCTTTCCCAGTTTCGTCATATGCATGGTCGAGGATGTGCCAAATGATTCGGTCAATACCAAATGCTGGCTCAACAACATGAGGGATGTACCATTCACCAGTAATTGTTTCAGTACGTTGCACCCGTTTGACATGTTCCACTTCGACTGTAACTTGGTCTCCACTTGGGAGCGTCAATTGTGACGGGAAAGTTGTTGATGCTGGCAATTCTTCAACTGCGGCTTTTACTGCACCTGCCAATGCTCTAAATGCAGGCCCAGCTTTTGCACCATCGGTGGTCCAGCCATCGATTTCGATGACTTGTGGTTGAGAAAATTCACGGCGAGCACGGAGTGATTTCCCAGTCGCCTTTTCGTGAGACTCGAGGTCATAACATCCA
>Ga0308016_10001069_pt1 | contig 13790 bp, 12 predicted proteins | sample Neamet233_FD_203129 | JGI IMG/M metagenome (GOLD analysis project Ga0308016, IMG submission 203129) | Marine microbial communities from water near the shore, Antarctic Ocean - #233 | ecosystem: Environmental > Aquatic > Marine > Unclassified | place: Southern Ocean | collected 2014-07-28
TAAATTATAAGTCTGTGCTGCTTTCTGATAGTCCTTTACAAAATAAGGGTTCACTCCTAAACTTTTTGCTACTGCCTGGGGATTTTTATCTTTTAATGAATGGAAAATTAAAACCTTACTAAACAGACTATACAATACAGACAGTGTAACTACAATGGGATTATTTCTTGGGTTGGCCTCAAAATACTTTACAATTCTATTGGCTTTTAGAACTTCCTTATTCATCACTGCATTTTGCAATTCAAAATTATTATAGTCTTTACTAATCCCAATATTTTCTTCTACAAGCTTTGCGTTAATTTCGGTACCCTTAGGAGCTAAAATACAGAGCTTGTTTAACTCTCCTGCTATCTTAGATAAATCAGTTCCTAAAAACTCCGTTAACATAGCAGAAGCTTTATTTCCAATAGTATAATCCTTAGTTCGTAAATACCCTTTTATCCATTCGGGGATTTTGTTTTCGTAGAGTTTATTACTCTCAAAATAGATTCCATTTTTTTGAATACTTTTATAAAGAGCTTTTCTCTTGTCAATTTTCTTACCTCGGTAACACAAAACCAAAACTGTAGAACTTAAGGGTTGATCTACATAGGCTTTAAGCTCCTCAATTCGCTTTAGATCCTGAGCTTCTTTAACTATAATAACGGTGTTTTCCGACATCATCGGAAATTGTTTAGCAGCAGAAATTAAAGATCCAATCTCTACATCTCTACCGTACATAACAGTTTGATTAAAACTTTTCTCCGACTCATCGAGTACAGAAGCTTCAATATAATCGCTTAATAAATCGATATAAAAAGTTTCTTCTCCAGCTAAAAAATAAATGGGACTGTACTTCTTGGATTTTAAATCTGCTAAAACCTGTTCGTGTGTCATGAGCTGTAATTAAATCGAATAATTTGGATTGACGGTAATTATTTACTAGAAAACTGAGTTGCGATAGACAGGAATAAATACAACAAAACCAATAATGGAATAGCGGCAAATTGCAACATCACTAATAAAACAACAGACAAGCCAATAAATGAAAAACGCAGCTTATTATCAGAAAAACTTAAATTCTTAAATTTAAAAGCAAATAAAGGAATTTCAGAAACCATAGCAAATGACATAAGAATAGTTAACACAATTAATAGTTCAGGGATAGCGATCCAAGAATTTAGAAAATGATCTGGCTGAAAATGACTTATCAATGGAAAAGAAATAAAGAACAAAGTGTTAGCTGGCGTGTTTAAACCAATAAAACCATCCACTTGTCTTTCATCGATATTAAACTTAGCCAAACGATAGGCAGATAAAGCGGGAATTAAAAGTGCAACAAAAGAATATGAACTCAAAGTACTTGCTTCTAATAAATGAAAAACTACAGAACCTGGAACCACTCCAAAACTAACCATATCTGCAAGAGAATCTAACTCTCTACCCATAGGGCCAGAGACTTTCAACAATCTAGCTACAGCTCCATCCATAAAATCGAACATCGCAGACAAGCCAATTAAATAGGCTGCAAAGACCAAATTATTATGAAAAGTAAAGTACAAAGCAATACAACCACAAATAAGATTTGAGATTGTTAGTAGGTTTGGAATGAGTTTTAGCATCTGAAACTTATATTTGTAACAAATTAAAGCAATTTATTGCGATTGAAATCCAAAAAATGAAATTTGTAAAGCATATTCTTACCGGTCTGTTAACAGTACTATTGTTTTATATTTCTTGGCCACCTAACTCGTTGCCAGGCTTTATATTTATAGCCTTTGTACCAGTACTTTATTTAATTTTCAATTTCAAAGCTGAATTTGGAAAATATTCGAATACATACTTATTTGGTTTACTACTAGTCACGTTCTTTAGTTTAAACTTCCTATTAACTTCTTGGTTAATACACGCACATTGGTTTGGCGGAATTTTTGCTTCAATAGTAAATGGCTTTTTGATGGCTACTGTCTGTTTTTGTATTTACAAAATCAAATTAAGCTTAGGAACTAAGCAGGCCTATTTTGCATTTCCAATTATATGGTTGGCTTTTGAATACCTACATCTAAATTGGGATTTAACTTGGCCTTGGATGAGTTTAGGTAATGTATTTTCAGAACATACTAGCTGGGTACAATGGTATGAATACACAGGCGTTTTGGGTGGTTCTTTATGGGTGCTTATAGTAAATGCACTTCTTTATTTTACTTTGAATAAAATATTAATTAAGGACTCTTTTACTAAACCCATTGTCTTTTGTATCCTATTTATTGTTACGCCCTTAGTACTCTCAAATAAAACAATTTCAAATACTAATTATTTAGCAGGCGATGAGGTAACGATTCTAATTGTTCAACCCAATTACGAACCTCACAACGAAAAATTTACGACTCCACAAGAAATACAATTACAAGAAGTAGAAACTTTAATCCAGGCATCACTTTTAAAAAAACCAGATCTAATTGTACTCCCCGAAACATTTATTACAGATTGGATTTGGGAATCTAGACTGGAGACTGCTCCTTCAGTTTTAAGATTAAAATCTTGGTTAAACAAAACGCCCAAAACTCAAATTTTAACTGGAGCTTCAACTGGTAAAGTTTTAAGCGATGATGAAGCCTCAAAAAAGACCGCTCGAAAAAGTATAAATGGCACTATTTACGAGGTTTTTAATTCTGCTTTACTTTTATCTGCAGAAAATCCAACTCAAGTATTTCACAAATCTAAACTTGTACCAGGAGCAGAAATGACTCCGTTTTCCTCAATCTTAAAGCCTATTTTCGATAAGTTTCCAGTTAAACTAGGTGGTACAATTGGGAATTTTGGAACCAACGATTCGTTACAAAACTTTAGCACATACAAAGGCGATTTCACTCCTATTATCTGCTACGAATCGGTGTTTGGAGAGTATGTAAGTAGCTTCAATCCCTTAGGGTCTAGCTGGATATGTATTATTACAAACGACGGTTGGTGGGGAGATTCCTTCGGACATCAACAGCACAATTCGTATGCTAGACTAAGAGCACTCGAAAATAGGAAATACATAGTTCGCTCTGCCAATACAGGAATAAGTTCGGTGATAAATCCTCTAGGAATGGTGGAACAATTTTTGCCTTATGGGGAAAGTGGAATTATTGAGGCTACGATAAGTAAATCTCATACAATTACTTTTTATGCAAAACATGGAGATTACATTGGTAGATTAGCCTCTTTCTTAGCCATTATTTATTTTTTATTACTCATGATGAGCTACTTAAAGAACAAAAATTTAAAATAGTATAAAATGAAGTCCATTATACAAACCAGTCTGGTAATATTCATTCTTTTGGCGCTCAATTCTTGCGTAAAAGACAAGCCTAAAAACCATCATACCTGTGCAGCACCTTTAGTAATTAACCTTACTTCTGTCGTAGCAAATCAACCTTTAGAATTACAAAACGGACTGTACAACGATTACCTTGGCAGGTATTATAAAGTGGAGTTACTAAAATTCTATCTATCCAATTGGACATTAGAAAAACAAAGTGGAGAGCTTATATCTATCGACCAAATAAACTTATTTGACTTTTCTTTGGAAGAGGCACAAAACCTAGAAACTGAAATTGATACCGGAACCTATGTAAACCTACATTTTAGTGTTGGTTTAGATTCTATCACAAACTTATCTGATCCTGCAGAATTCGAAAGTACTCATCCCTTAAGTATTGCACAAAACACTTATTGGACTTGGGCTTCAAAGTATAAATTCTTCATGTTAGAAGGACGAATAGATACTTCGGGCGGATGGCAGCCAAATCAAATATTCTCGTATCACACAGGCTTTAATGATTCCTATAGAGAGGTTTCTATTCCTTTAAATAATCTTTATTTAGATACTACTGGCGACAGTCTGCAACTAACATTAGACTTAGACAAACTTATCAATGGAGATATGGGTACGGTAGATTTTGTAGCTACACCAGCTTCTCATTCTTTAGATGAAGTAGCCGAAACAATATCCAATAACTTAGTTAGTTCTTTTTCAATTTACTAAAAAATTGAAATAAATCGTAAAAGTCTAAATTAGACAGGCTAATAACAACAAATTATATTGAAGGATAATTTTGTTAAATTAGCCCTTTAATTCGTATTTCAACTACCAATTAGTGCCAACAACAGCGTCCATAATTAGAAGTTATTTTCTTAAGGAGGTAAAACAAAATTTAAATTATGAAACAAGGATACCTATTTCTACTATTATTTGCATTTGCATTTAATGGATTTGCTACAGACACAACAACAGTAAGAATTCACGATCATACAGACATGACCTGGTATGGCAATTATGATGAATGGGGCGTTTTACCAAACACAGAAAATAATTACAGAAAAGTTTACTTACACTACACAATGGGTTGTGCTACCGGAGGTTGTTCAGATTGGGATTATACAACTCAAATTTTTGTGAGACATAGAACAGGAGAAATAGATTCTACACTCCAACAATCACCAAGCTTTACAGTAAATGGTACTACAGTAGATTCCCTAGGATATTCTGACAGTACTTTTGTCCATTTTTGGAATTCAACTACAGAATCTGTGGACTCTACACTTTCTACCTCTTACGAGATAATTCATTTCACAAATCCAGCGACCCCAACTATAGCAACAGATACTATAATGGGATTTGAATCTGGTTTTTATAATATGGAATTTGACACTCTTGGGAATGTTATCGATTCTTTTTATGTTGCTTCAACAAATACTCTTTGGGTAGATTTTTATGAGTGGCATAACGTATACGATGTAATTGAAAACTATGAATTAGCACGTGTAATTACTCCATACGGTAGTGGATTATCTAACGACTGGGAATTTACAACTACTTTTGATGTGACTGATTTTGCAAGTATTTTAAGTGATTCTGTAGAAATAAGATGTCATTATAGTGGTTGGTCTTCTGGATTTAGTGCTACACTAGACTTTGAGTTTATTGAAGGTACACCAGCTAGAGATGTAGTAAAAGTTGAGAACATTTATAGTGGTGGATACAGTTATAATAGTTCAGCTGATTTTGAAGCAAACCAACTCGTTCCTAAGAAATTCTTAATTGACCCAACTACAACTAATGCATCAGTTAAGATGTCTTCTACAGGTCATGGTTTTGATAACAATCAATCTGCAGCAGAATTTAAACCTATTAATTATTATGTAAAAATTGATGGAGTTCAAACACACACACAATACAATTGGGATAACAATTGTGGAGAAAATCCTATTTACCCTCAAGGTGGAACTTGGATTTACGATAGAGCAAATTGGTGTCCTGGGAAAAGATCTCAAGCATTCGACCATGAAATAACGCCTTATATAACTTCTGGAGATTCTGTAGAAGTTAACGTTGACTTCCAAGCTTATACGTGGGGCGGAACACAAACGCCTTCGTATATTGTAGAATCTCAATTATTCCAATATAAGGATGCCAATTTTGAAAACTCAGCTGAAATTATCGACATAATAAAACCTTCACTAAAAGACGAACATAGCCGTAAAAATCCAATTTGCGGGAAACCGCTTATTGTTATTAAGAATTATGGAAGCAATGCACTTACCTCTATAGACATAGAATATAATGTGATTGGCGGAACTACTAATACATTTAACTGGGTAGGGAATCTAGCTTTTAATCAAACTGAAGAAGTGGAACTACCTAATCTAGCTAACTGGGAAGGCACAGAAAACACTTTTAAGGTAACGCTTAAATCTCCGAACGGAATATCTGATGAGTACAGTGCAAACAACAGTATGCAATCAGAATTTGAACCCGTTCCAGACTACCCAGAAACATTTGCTCTTTGGATAGCTACAAACGATGGTGTGATTAATACCTCTACACAGGTATCAGAATCATCTTGGGATTTTTATAATGTCGAAGGAGATGCTATTTATTCTAGCGGATACCTTTATGCAGACAATCAATACAAAGACACTTTAACTTTTAGCCCTGGTTGTTATACTTTTGCATTAGAAGATTCTGATAAAGATGGCTTAAAGTTTTGGGCTAATAATGATGGTAATGGTAGCGTGAAATTTCGCAAAATTGCTGGTCAATGGTTAAAGAGCTTCAATGCAGATTTCGGAACAAATATTATTCATCAGTTTACTGTCAATCAGACTGTAAATATTACAGAGATTACAGAAGCTAGTTTCGATATCTTCCCAAATCCTGCAAAAAATCAAATTACAATTAGTGTATCGGAAATTACTGAAATAGATATCGCATTCGTTATTTTTAATAGTTTAGGAGAAGAGCTGGATAGAATATCCAGAAAAAACTTCACAAATGGAGCTGAAACATTTAATACAAGCACCTATTCTCCTGGTATTTATTACTGTAAGATTTTAACAAACAACAGCGAGCAAGTTCGTAAATTTGTAATTCTCGAATAAGAATTAAATATTACTCAAAACTTAAAGCCCTCCTATCGGAGGGCTTTTTTTTGGCAAAATAATTTACTAAATTAAGGGCTAATTTAATAATAGAAAATATGTTAGTAAAAATCTACGGTAGCGCCGTTAATGGAATTGGGGCTACAACAATTACTATAGAAGTTAATATTGCTAGGGGAGCAAAATTTATTTTAGTGGGCTTACCCGACAATGCAGTAAAAGAATCCAAAGAACGAATTCATGTGGCAATGTACAATCAGGGTTATAGATGGCCTGGGTATAAAGTAGTAGTAAACATGTCGCCGGCTGATATACGTAAAGAAGGCGCAGCTTACGACCTTCCTATTGCTATGGGTATACTTGTAGGTTCAAAGCAATTAATCGCCCAAGAGATCTCTTCTTTTGTTATTATGGGCGAGGTAGCCTTAGACGGAACTATACTTCCTATAAAAGGAGCACTTCCCATTGCAATACAAGCACGAAAAGAAGGATTTAAAGGATTACTATTACCAGCAGAAAACGCCAAAGAAGCAGCCATTGTAGATGGTCTAAAAGTATATGGAATGAAAACCCTTGCAGAGGTGTGTGAGTTTTTTAAAAACCCATCTGCTGTTAAACCAGAATATGTAGATACTAGAGCAATTTTCAAAATAGAACAAACCAATAATTCCAGTGATTTCTCAGAAGTAAAAGGACAACAAAACATAAAAAGAGCTTTAGAAATTGCTGCAGCTGGAGGGCATAATGTAATATTAATAGGACCTCCTGGATCCGGAAAAACTATGTTGGCAAAAAGATTTCCAAGTATTTTACCACCTTTAACATTGGGCGAAGCATTAGAAACAACTAAAATTCACTCGGTAGCAGGTAAACTAAAAGGAAATGCATCCTTAGTAGCACTCCGTCCCTTTCGTGCGCCACACCATACTATTTCTGATGTAGCCTTAGTAGGAGGAGGTTCTGTACCACAACCCGGAGAAATTTCTCTAGCTCATAATGGAGTCTTGTTTTTAGATGAATTACCAGAATTTAAAAGAACTGTTTTAGAGGTAATGAGACAACCACTAGAAGATAGGGTAGTAACAATTTCTAGATCAAAATTTAGCATAGAATTTCCTGCAAGCTTTACATTGGTAGCTTCTATGAATCCTTGCCCATGTGGCTATTACAACCATCCAGAAAAGCAGTGTGTATGTGGACCAGGATTGGTGCAGAAATATTTAAACAGAGTTTCGGGACCTTTATTAGACCGAATAGATTTACATGTAGAAGTTACGCCCGTGAGTTTTGAAGAACTAACAGACACTAGTAAATCGGAGTCTAGCGAAGACATTAGGAAGAGAGTAATTACTGCACGAAACCAACAAGAAAATAGATTCGATAAAACTAAGATACACTGCAATGCACAAATGAGTACCAGTATTTTAAAAGAACATTGTGCTATAAATAAAGAAGCTATGACGCTTTTAAAACTAGCTATGGAAAAACTCGATTTAAGTGCAAGAGCCTACGATAGGATTTTAAAAGTATCTCGTACGATTGCTGATTTAGAAAATTGTAGAGATATACAAACAGTTCATGTAGCAGAAGCTATACAATACAGAAGCCTAGATAGAGAAGCTTGGGCAGGTTGAAATAGAGAATTTTAAGACGAAAAATCAAACTCGACCTTATGGAGTATTAACCCAGAGGAAGGAGCGATGTGATGTACTTGTGTACCTTCGAAATCATCTAAGAGATTCTTTAAATCATCTAGCGACCATACACCTCTACCTACCTCAACCAAAGCACCTACCATAAGGCGAACCTGATAGCGTAAAAACCCTTTAGAACGGACTTTAAAAACATAGGCTTCTTTGGGAGAATATGCATCTACAAAACGAGTGTTTTCTTCTATTATAGAGAGCAATATAGAACGTTCAAAAATTGTATTAGCAGAGGGTTTACTTGCAAATCGCTTAAAGTTATGAGTACCCAAAAATAGGGCAGCTGCCTGTTTCATCAATTCTATATTTAATGTCGCTCCAAAATCTCTAATTAAAGGGGCATTAAAAGGATGAGACTTTTCTCCTGAAGAAAAATAATAATGGTATTCCTTAACCTTAGAGTGTTGAATGATATTAAAATCTTCGTTTACTACTTGTACAGACTTTGCACGAATGTCAGAAGGCAATTCAACATTCATACGTTTAAGTAATTTATCGCAATCGAAAGACTCGTTTACAAAAAGCTCAAAAGCAAAATCATCAGCAGAAACTTTTGCATCTGTTCTACCACAACCCAAGGATTTAAAATCGGTATGCCCTAAAATAAAGGCAAATGTCTTGTCTATCATCCCTTGTACAGATTTCAACTTAGCTTGTTTTTGCCAACCGTGGTAACGGAAGCCCAAAAACTCAATTCTAATAAGATAATAAGAAGACCATTTAGCCATAAGATGAAATACAATTAGGGAGAGATGTATAGTTTACAAATTAACAAAAAATCATTAAAAAAAACTAAATTGCCTCTAACCTATCGGGTTCATGATTTGAGACATAGTTATACACATTTATTAGAACAAAGTATAGATATTCGATATATCCAAACCCTATTAGATCATAAACTAATACCACTATCTATGCTTTTGTTTCTGCTAAGTTTTGTGTAAAAACAAAAAGCACGTTAGATAATTATTTAGAGTCTTTAAACTGAGCTCACAATAAAAACAAAAATAGAAATTAGAAATATATAAACTCATACTGAGTTTATACATACGTAAGAACACATTAGATAAAATAAATGGATTTTACTCAATTAGATTATAGAGGAAATATATTTGCGAGAGCATTCTCATTGGAAAACGAAATGCGATTCAGTTTCGAAATGACTGATGCAGCATGCCTTACATATATTGATGATGGAAGCCAAGAGATGATTTCGCCTAATCAAAATTCAACTGTCGATTCTTCTCATACTGTGTTAGCAAAATGTGGGAAATATGTAACTAAAATTAAAGGAGGCGGAGAAAACAATAAATTATCAGGAATAGTATTTCATTTAAATCCTGAAATTATTAAAGAGGCTTTCAAAGGTGTTAACTCAGACTTTCTACATGCATCTTTATCCAACGGTCCTTCTAAATCTATTGTAGACTTAGGTTCTAGTCGTTTAATCGATTCTTTTGTTAATTCAATGAGACCCTATTTTTGTGCAGAGTCCAAAGTCAATGACAGACTGTTGGGATTAAAACTTCAGGAACTCGTAAATATATTAACGGCAGAAGGAAATGAAGAGGTACTTTACATACTCGGAACCATTCGACACAAAGAAATATTTGATTTTGAGGACATCATCGAATCAAATATATATAACAATCTTAGCCTTGAAGAATTAGCTCATTTGACAAACAAAAGTGTCTCGACTTTCAAAAGATTGTTTAATAAACATTTCGATACCACACCTGCTGCCTATTTTAGAAATAAAAAAATTGCAAGAGCTGCTAAACTACTATCCTCAAGCAACTTAACAATTGGTGAGATTTGCTGGGATTGTGGCTTTGATTCTTTATCTCATTTTAGTTCAAGTTTTAAAAAGGAGCTATCTGTTTCACCCAGCAAATACAGAAGCAATCACTCAAAAAAACCTTAGCCACACATCCCTACTCTACTGATTTTCCATTTTGTTATTAGCAGAGATTTTTCTAGGCGATATTTTATCGTTTTCAGCGTAATACTTCAAATCTTCCAAACCCTTTTTTATTGAACTACTCAGCCCTGCTTTAATTAGTGGACTCATTATTTTCCCTAAAAATGTTAGGTCAACATTTGGTGAAGCTGATATACTTGATTTATTAGCGTTTATTGAAACAACTGTAACAGTATTAAGAACATTACTAAAGACAGGCGATTTTATGTCTCCTTGGAAACTAAAAGTCATTTTATTGTCATCGTAAGTAATGAACTTTTCATTAATTGTTCCAAAACTAGTTTCACAAACTCTTCCTCCATATGGAGATCCATTTACTTTCGGAAAGTCATTATTTATTTTTGAACTTGACACAGTACCATCCCATTCTCCAATTTTAGCAAAATTTTGACCTACGATAGCCCATACTTTTTCTGCCGGAACATTAATACTTACTTCTTTAAATATTTTCATAATCGTTTGTTTTTATGGTGTTTATGTTTTTAAACATCCGGTTAAAAATTTATATAACAAATATCAGAGTTATTAATAGATATCATTTTATTATAATGTTCAATAATTTTATTATTAAGTTCACTAAAAATTTGCAACCGTTAAGTAAAATACTGATTACTAGGGCCAGATTCTAAGTAAGATAGCCCTTTACTCATATATAAAAAACACAGCGCACCAACAATGTATATAACTAATAGGGCGTTCGGTCCTAAATTGAAAGTTCAGTACTATTTACAAACACCGCCAAATAGAATAAAACGCGACAGCAAAATGATCTATTTTTGCTTTTAAAATGAATAATTTAAAAACAAAATATTAATTTTGAGCTATTGCGGAACTGAGAGTTTATTTCTCTGAAAAACATTACCAACCATAGCCTAACCGTTACATTAAATTATGTTTTGTACACAAGAGTTCGTAGACTATATAATTGAACAACTAGACAATGCTGGTATTCTTACAGCAATAGCAGTGTTTGGAGGATAGAAGATAGAGAATGGTTTGAACTAGTAAGAATTACCGTAGCAGAAACACCTATAATTGAACTCACAAAAAGAAGCCTAAAAATCTTCCCAAAAAGTGATTAAACAAATCGAAACAACAGGAACAAAAAAGACATGACTAATAATGACATCTTAAGGCGTATACGTTACCTATTTAATTATAGTGACCTTCAAATGATTTCGATTTTCAAAACAGCCAACCATAATGTGGAGAAATCTCTCCTATGTAACTGGTTAAAAAAAGAAGAAGACCCTTTATTAATTGCACTTACCGATAAAGACCTAGCTATTTTCCTCAATGGTTTAATCATTGAAAAACGTGGAAAAAGAGAAGGTCCTATTCCAGATCCAGAAGATGTTTTGAGTAATAACATGATCTTAAAGAAACTAAAAATTGCTTTGGATTTAAAATCCGATGACATTTCAGACCTCTTTTCTTTAATAAATAAAAAAATTAGCAAGCATGAATTGAGTGCATTTTTCAGAAACCCAAATCATACATCCTATCGACATTGCTTGGATCAGTACCTACGAAATTTCCTCAATGCATTACAAAAGAAATACGAAAACAAATAAAGCCAGAGAAGTTCCTATCTCATTTCAAAACACAAATAAATAATACAGGTTTCGGTATTTACTACTAAAGACTTGTACCGATAGGTGTCTGTAGTTTTCTGCCTATAAAGGCTTTTTACACCTACTATAAAGTAACAGATAAGCGTGAAATCTTTTTGGGATTTTATAAATTAAGAGAATCCCCTTAACTAATACCCGTACTTATCTTTCCAACGTGTTTTAAGGAACAAACGCATAGCAGCTTCTCGAGGATTGTTTCCGGGGTCAAAAAACGATTGCCCACTAATTTCTTTGGGTAAAAACTCTTGAGCAACAAAACTGTGGGCAAAGTCATGAGAATATTTATAATCCTTACCGTAATTTAAATCTTTCATCAATTTAGTAGGCGCATTTCTTAGTGCTAAAGGCACAGACAAGGCTCCCATTTGTTTAACAGAAGCTTGAGCTTTGTTGATTGCCATATAAGAAGCATTGCTTTTTTCTGAACAAGCTAAGTAAGTAACACACTGCGCCAAAACAATTCTACTCTCTGGCATACCAATAGTACTAACCGCCTGAAAACAATTATTAGCCATTATAAGAGCCGTAGGATTGGCATTCCCTATATCTTCGCTTGCAGAAATTAGTAATCTTCTGGCTAGAAACTTTATATCCTCCCCTCCTTCTATCATACGTGCTAACCAATACAAAGCGGCATTTGGATCGCTACCACGAATAGACTTTATAAGTGCCGAGGCAATATCGTAATGCTGCTCACCGCCCTTATCGTAAGAAGCCAATACTTGTTGTGCATGTCTACTAACTAAGGCATCATCAATTACAATTGTAGAAGAGGTTTCAGAATTTACAATCAACTCAAAAACATTTAAAAGCTTGCGAGCATCTCCTCCAGAAAGTCTTAACAATGCTTTATCTTCTTTTATAGTAATGTTCTTTCTAACTAAAACAGAGTCTTCTGAAATAGCTCTTTGCAAAAGATTTTGTAAATCTACTTTGGTAAAATGTTCAAGTGTGTAAACCTGACATCTAGACAATAATGCTGGTATAACTTCGAAAGAAGGGTTTTCTGTGGTTGCACCAATAAGAGTAACCACACCTGTTTCTACAGCACCTAGAAGAGAATCTTGTTGTGATTTACTAAAACGATGAATTTCATCTATAAATAACACAGGACTTTGAGTACCAAATAAACCTCTACTCTTGGCTTTTTCTATAACCTCGCGTACATCTTTAACACCAGAATTTATAGCACTTAAAGTATAAATATCACGTTTTAGCTGTTGCGCAATAATTTGAGCCAAGGTTGTTTTACCTACACCTGGAGGACCCCATAAAATTACTGAGGGCAATACACCAGAATCCATAGCCTGACGGAAAACAGTTTCCTTTCCCACAAGATGAGATTGCCCGATATATTCTTCGAGATTGGTAGGTCGTAAACGTTCTGCTAATGGTTTGTTCATCCTTGGTAAATTAGAGGCTCAAATATAATTAAAAAACAAAAGCCTCCCGAATATCAGAAGGCTTTTGAGTAATCATTTATGTGTGTTTTCTACTTATTCAAACTTACTTGCGTCAATACACTTATTAAGTACTACTTTTTTCAGTTTCATATCTATAGACTGTCCAGCTACATTTTGAATTGTTTGGTGTGGGAAACTATACCCTTTTACCTTTTGGTAATCTTTATACAGAGTAGTCTGACTCATTTCTCCATCTGGAGTTTCAACCGAAGATTCAGATTTTACTAGGAATTTAGAATCTAAACTATAGTATTCTGTTACTTTAACACCCTCATTATCGGTACGAATTACTACATACACTTCTTCGATATCAAGAATATCAATTCCAATTACCTCAGCAGTATAATCATCAAAGTAATGAAGCTCAGAAGCTATTTTAAATTCACTTTGAGCAGTAATTAACTCTTCCGAAGTCATATTACTAGCTCCTTGCATTCCATCGTTAAAACCACCATTTCCGTTAGAAAACTGTCGCTGTACAGTCATGCCCATCATCGTCATAGTCATAGAAAATGAATTTGGCTGCTGCTTTAAAATTTCCATTTCTAATTCTGCTGGAGCACCAGGAATAGAAGCGGTATAGTTAAATTGAACACTAGTT